>Ga0265292_1000248_pt1 | contig 92727 bp, 101 predicted proteins | sample Munlanlewell296A_FD_189080 | JGI IMG/M metagenome (GOLD analysis project Ga0265292, IMG submission 189080) | Leachate microbial communities from a municipal landfill in Southern Ontario, Canada - Leachate well 296A | ecosystem: Engineered > Solid waste > Landfill > Unclassified | place: Canada...
AATCGTCGATTTAAAGGGAAACTTGATGAGGTTGCTATTTGGGGACGCCCTCTCGCTCCAGCAGAAATTACGAATCTTTATAACAGTGGTGCCGGTATGCAGATAGTCGCACACTAAAACAAAAACCCCTGTGTATAAATAATATACAGGGGTTTTTGTTTATTCTAAAATTTGTTAGAATACCGTAATGAAACAAATCATTAGTTTTAGAAAGTCAGCTCTTTTTATTTTGTACATTATTGGTTTTATGTTTTCTTTGCGTATCGCTTTACCGTCATATATTAATTCTAGTTTTATAGAAGGGATCACAACAGAGAGGTTGGTTGGGCTTATATATATGATAAGTGCGATATTTACTATATTAGCTTTTCTAGTTATTCCGAGAATAATAAATAAAGTTGGGAGTTATTATACTATTTTGAGTTTGGTTACTGTAAATATACTTGCTTTGATTGGTCTTTCTTTTTCAAATAATCCTTTCGTTTTGATAAGTTTCTTTATAATTAATGGTATCAGTGCGGGTATTATAGGATTTTGTTTGGACTTTTTTGTTGAGTATTATTCAAAGGATGTGGAGACAGGTAGGATAAGAAGCTTTTATCTTACAGCTACAAACGTGGCATGGCTTTTTGCCCCTTTTGCTGCGGCAAAGATAGCTGGAGAAGGTGATTTTCAGAATGTATTTTTTGTCGCCGCTCTCATAATGTCTGCGGTAGTTTTGGCTTCGGCGCTTGTCTTGAGAGAGACGAAAGACATAAGACATAGGCATTTTAAATTTAAGGATACAATAAAAGAAATTCTGCAAAGTAAAAATGTTTCTTCTATTATGGTCGCAAATTTTGTTTTGCAGGTTTTTTATGCTGTTATGATTATATATATGCCGATATATCTAACTCAGCATATAGGATTTAGTATCAAAGAAATGGGTATTGCTTTTACAATAATGCTTTTACCTTTTGTACTTATTCAAATTCCAATTGGTTGGCTTGCGGATAAAATAGTAGGGGAAAAAGAATTTCTTATCACTGGGTTTATACTGATGGCTATTTTTACGGCCAGTCTTTCTTTTGTAACATCAACGAGTTTTATTGTTTGGGGGCTTTTGCTGTTTATGACCAGGATTGGTGCGGCACTTGTCGAGCTTATGGCGGAGACTTATTTTTATAAGAAGATAACCGCAGGGGATAGCAATCTTATAAATATATTCAAAATGACGACTCAAGTCGCCTATGTTATAAGTTCATTTGTTGTTATTCTATTGTTAGGTATAGTTGGAATAAAATATCTGTGGGTTTTACTCGGAGTGTTTATGTTTTTGGGTATTAAATATGGTTTGAGGATAGAGGATACGAAGTAAGTGAAAAGTAAATAAAATACAAAAAGGCGGGGCGCGAAGCGCCCCGCCTTTTTGTATTTTAATTAAACACCAATTATTACTGGTATTACCATCGGTTTCTTTGCTGTCTGTTGGAAAAGATATCTACTTACATTGTCTGTGATCTGATCCTTCAAATAGTCGAAGTTGATGGGATTTCCATGAGCACCTTCTTCAATTGTTTTTTTAATCAAGAACCTTGTGTGCTTAAGTAAATCTTGAGATTCTCTAAGATATACGAAACCTCTAGAAATAATGTCTGGGGATTTTCTAAGTGTACCAGTAGAAACATCTACGCTTGCAATAATAACAAACATTCCGTCCTTTGCTAACATTTGTCTATCTCTTATAACAACCTCTTGCACATCACCAATAGAGAATCCATCCACCATCATTATTCCAGATGGAGCCTTTTCTTTTAGTATTTTGATTTTTGTTCCTCCATCTGTGATCTCAACAATGCTTCCGTTATCAGGGACGACTATGTTTTCTGCTGGTGTGCCGTTATTTAAAGCAAGTTCTGCATGAATCTTAAGCATAAAGTGATGACCGTGATAAGGCATAAAGAATTTGTACGGAATATGTTTATGTATCCATTCAAGCTCAGCTCTCTTGCCGTGTCCTCCTGCGTGTACGTCAGAATCTGAATAAGTGATTATTTTAGAATCATGTCTATACAGATTATCTTTCAATCCAGCGACGTCTCTTTCATTTCCAGGCACAACAGAAGAAGATAAAATAACAGTATCTGTTTTATTTAGTTTGATATCTTTATGAGTATTGTTTGCCATTCTAGAAAGTCCGGCAAATTCTTCTCCCTGACCACCAGTAGATAAAATCATTATCTTGTGTGGAGGATAGTTGTGCATTTCCTTAACATCAATAATATGGTTTGTATCAGCAAGTTTTAAAAACTTAATTATTTCAACATTATTTTTCATGCTTCTTCCCTCAATAACCATTTTTTTGCCATATTTTTCTGACATCCTAATAAAATTCAGAATACGTTCAACCTGAGATGAAAAAGTTGCAATAATAATTCTCCCTGTAACATTTTTTACAATATTATCTATTGTTGAAATAACTAAATCTTCAGAAATACCCCAACCAGGTTTTTCAACACCGGTAGAGTCCATCATTAAAAGAAGGATTTTTCTATTTTCAAATATTTTATATTGTTCTATTTCTTTGTCTTTTACAACACCATTTGTATTATCAACTCTTACGTCTCCAGTAGCTACGATATCTCCAAGTGGTGTTTCTATGATTACACCTGTAGAATCAGGGATAGCATGAGTAACTCCAAAAAATCTAAGTTTTAAATTATCAGTAATTGGTAAAACGGCTGTATTTTTATCTACGACTTTTATGTTTAGTTCTGGTAAATGAGGATATTCAGTTTGTCTTTTTTTAATAAGTAATGCACCGAATTCTCTGGTATATATTGGGGGATTGCCCAGATTTTCCATAATGAAAGGTATCGCTCCTATATGGTCTAAGTGTCCGTGGGTTATTATTAAACCTCTAATCTTACCCTTCCTTTGTTCCAAATACTTGGTATTAGGCAATATAAAGTCGATGCCGGGTGTTTCTTCAGTTTTAAATTGGAAACCCGCATCTATGACGACTATGTCGTTACCATATTCAATAGCTGTCATGTTTTGACCGATACCCTCGACTCCTCCAAGGGGAATGATTCTAATGTTTCCTTCCTTATTTTCCGGGATTACATGTTCGACTTTTCTGTTTGTATCAGAGGTTACTCTTCTTACATGAGCGCCTTTTGGCTGCTGTTTCTTGTTGTGATAATTGCTTTGTCCACCACTAGTCTTTCTTACAAAGACCATTTTCTTGCTAGGAGAAGGGGCTGTGCTTTTCAGTGATGTTTCCGGTGTAAAAACCCTGGTGCTTTTGTGAGTAATAGGGGAAGAGTGTGGTTTTGCCACATTACCGGTACTATGATAAGAACGCACTGGGTGCGAGCTTGTCTGTTTCTTAAAACTATCTTGTTCTCTGTTCATAATATAAATACGATTCGATTAATTAACTCTAATAAAACTTATAACTTATAAATTTCACAAAATGGAGATTTTAATTTGTTTTAAATATTTTCCAAATTTTGTTTGTTTCTATATACCACTGATTCACGTTTAGGAATCTTTCAAAAGGCAGCGTGACTATTCCTATTTCATCATTTTTAACTTTGCCCGGAGTTATATATATAAAATTCGGTGTATATAAGAATATTGCGGGAATATCTTTCTTGACTTCAATCTCAAACTTTTTATATTTTTCAATTCTTGAATTTAAGTCTAAAGTTTTTCTTGCGTCATCCAGTAGCTTATCTACTGTGCTATTTGCATACATCGATACGTTTATTCCTGGGTCATTTCTTTGTGAAGAATGCCAGAATGCATAAAAATCCATATCTCTTCCAATTACTTCTCCATAGAGCAGTGCATCAAATTTTCTTGGTCTTATAACGTTTTGTTGGAGGTCGCCAAGCTCTGATTGTTTTAGCTCTATTTTTGCTCCAAGCGATTCCCAATTTTCTTTTACTATTTGAGCTGTCTTGTCTAGATCTGGGGAGTTGAGAGTCGAAATAGAAAAAATAAGTTGTACTGTTTTTTTCTTATCTATCTTTTTCTCTAGAACACCAGTATCTGTGTTCATTTTCCATCCTGCTTTTGCTAAGGTACTTGATGCACTTTCCAAATCTTGTTTTCTCTGAGAATCATCACTATCATCTTTTCCTAAAAGTCCTTTTGGTATTGGTCCATAAAGTGCTTCGCCATATCCTCCAAGAACTTCTTTTACTATTCTTTCTCTATCTACCGCCATATCAAGTGCTTGGCGAACTTCTTTATACGCCAATACTTCGGCTTGATTTTGATTAAAGAATATTGAGAAGATTCTAGGCAAGGGGGCATTTTTTGTTTCTGCTCCATTTTGTTTTTTAATATCTTTCATCTTTTCTGGGGAGATAGAATTTATCGCTTCAACCTCACCGTTATTGTATGCATCTATTACGGATTTTTCATCTCGATAGAACCTTACAATTATTTTATCTATAAATGGTTTTTCTATGCCACCTTTTCCAAATGGACTGAGCTCATAATATGTAGGGACAATAAGCATATTCTTTTTTAAAGTTTCCATTTTAGTAACTTTGTATGGTCCAGATCCTATGGGTTCAACATTGTATTGGCTAAGTGCAAATTGGTCTGTATCTAGGTTGTCCCAAAGATGTTTTGGAATTATCCCTATTGTAAGATTTTCCAAAAATGGCGCGTATGGTTTCTTTAAAGTAAATTTGATTTGTTCGGTGTTTATCTTTTCTACTTTTGTATCGTAAAAATTTGGTCTCTTGGGGCTACGAATAGCGCCATCTTGTATCTTATTTATAGTGAACTCGACATCATCGGTTGTAACTTTTTTACCATCTTGGAAATAAACATCGTCTTTTAAGGTAAAAGTGTATTCAAGCTCATCTTTTGATACTTCATATTTTTCTGCCAAGTCGAGTGTTAGCTTTCCATCTGTAGAAGCTCTCATGAGACCTGAATATACAAGAGAGGATAGATCTTTATCAACATCTGATACTGCAAGTACAGGGTTAACAAATCTTGGTGAACCGACTATCCCTTCCTTTAAATATCCACCATTGGCTGGTACTTCTATTTTGAGGCTGTCATTTACCTGGCCGATAAGGGCAATACCAGATAGTATAAATACAAAAGAAATCGCATAGAAAAATATTTTCTCAGCAATACTTAAAGATTGGAAAATTTTTGAAACAATCTCAATCTTGGGAATATCCCATTTTCTTTTTAGAATTTTTTTAATTTTCTCTTTCACTTTCTATAGACGATTAATAATTTAATCAATTGTATCCAATAATATAAAAAGAGGCAACACTTAAGTGCTTACTATTTTATAAAAAGAGACATAAGAGACACTATTGCAAATAGGATACCGCAGATAACAGTTGTGTTGAATATAACTTTTTCAAAACCTCTTCTTGTGTGGTATGCAGAGTTCCAATTGTCGCCTCCTCCGAAGGATCCTCCTACGCTTGCGTCTGATTTTTGCAACAAAACAAGGGCGATTAATATGATCGCTAGGGTGATTTGTATATAAGGTAAGATTGAAGCCAATGTCGTCATTACCAAGGCATTATAGCAGAATAGGCTTAAAAAGCAAATATCTATTCATTCCCTTATTTTTCTATTTATGATATAATTTTATTAATGGCAGGTTATTAAGTTTATGCTTTCGCTTAGTCGGCGAGATAATTAAATTCAAAAAATAAAAATATGACAGGTTATATAATATTAGTAATTGCGTTAGTCTTGGTGGTTTGGGCTATTCTAGCTTACAACAAATTCGTAAGCCTTATTAATAGAGCAAAAGAAGCTTGGTCAGATATCGATGTACAGCTTAAAAGGAGATACGACCTTATTCCCAATCTTGTAAATACTGTAAAAGGCTATGCTTCACATGAGGTCACAGCTTTTGATAATGTTACAAAAGCTAGGGCTGCTGCTATGGGTGCACAAAATATAGTAGATAAAGGCAAGACCGAAAATATGCTAGCCAGTGCTTTGAAAAGTGTTTTTGCTGTTGCAGAAGCTTATCCAGATCTTAAAGCAAATCAGAATTTCCTTTCACTACAAACAGAACTTTCAGATACAGAAAACAAAATCCAAGCTTCAAGAAGATTTTATAATGGAAATGTAAGAGATTTAAATATCGCTACAGAATCATTTCCAAGTAATCTTATCGCAAAGCTTTTCCACTTTGTAAAAATGGAGCTTTTCACTCTCGACGAAAGCGAAGCCGCTGCAAAGCAACCGGTAGAAGTTAAATTCTAAAATAAAAACAGGGCTACAAAAAGTAGCCCTGTTTTGTTATAATAAAATATATGGGTATACAAGTAGAATTTAATCCAGATTTGGCTTTAAGAAATATTTCAGAATATAAAAATGGCAAAAGACAGGCGGCCGAGTGTATTCCCGAGCTTCTTGAAGAAGGTAAAGAATATGATTTTCTTAAAAACGGTCAGAGGAATTACTGGCTTCATGGGGAATTGCCGCTTCTCGAAACTAAAGGCAATCAGATTTTATCTAAACCAATTGCAAGTATTATTTTTTATGAAGTTGTTCATTTTTATAAAGACGAACAGGTTTGGACAAAAGGTAAATATAAGGTAGTGAAAGTTTTGAAAGAAGGTGAAGTTTATTTTAATGGGTTCTCTAAAATTTAATCTATGGAAATTAAAGATAAAGAATTACATAGGGTTGTGGTTACTGCCATTATTTATAAAGATGGAAAATATTTAATTACAAAAAGATCTCCGCATAAAAAAGTTTTTCCAAATAAGTGGCATGTTCCGGGTGGTGGTTTGGAAGTGGATGATTATATAAATACACAAGTTACAAATAAAGATAACCAGTGGTATTACGTAATAGAAAATACTTTAAAAAGAGAGATAAGAGAAGAGGTTAATTTAGAAATAGAAAAACCTTATTATTTACTTGATTTAACATTCATATCCCCTGATGGACAACCTGTAATTGTTTTCAGTTATTATGCAAAATATAAAACCGGTGAAATTAAATTAGATGCTGATAATGTAGATTATAAATGGGTTACGATTGAAGAACTGGGAGATTACGATTTGATTGATGGAATTGATGAAGAGATTGAGATGGTGGATAAAATTATAAAATAATATGGCAACAATATATACAGAACAAAGTAAGAATATTAGAAAAACGTGGTTTCTCATGACGTCGTTTTTTGTTTTTATAATATTACTTGGATATTTTATAAGTTATTATTTCAATAATCCTGGGATTTTGGTTTTTGCTGTAATTTTCAGCTTAGTAATGAATATTGTGAGTTATTGGTATTCAGACAAAATCGTCCTATCGATGTCTGGTGCAAAGGAAGCAAAGCACGACGAATACACCGAGCTTTATCATATTGTCGAAAATCTTTCTATTACCGCTGGTCTTCCAATGCCGAGGCTTTACATTATAGAAGACGCTTCACCAAACGCTTTCGCTACTGGAAGAAATAAAGATCACGCAGTGGTAGCTGTGACGACAGGACTTATGAAAATTTTAGACAGGTCTGAGCTTGAAGGAGTCATAGCACACGAGCTTTCGCATATTGGTAATAGAGATATCTTGCTCTCGACTGTGATAGTGGTTTTGGTTGGTTTTATCTCTATTCTTGCAAATATTTTTATACGCGGTGGAATGGGCGGAAAAAGAGACAACGAAAAGGGCGGGGGAATTATCGCAATTGTTGGAATTGTTTTTATTATACTTTCTCCAGTTGTTGCAAAGCTTATTCAGCTCGCAATTTCTAGAAAGAGAGAATTTTTGGCAGATTCTTCTGGTGTGCTTCTTACAAGATATCCAGAAGGTTTGGCTTCAGCACTTCAGAAAATTTCCGGTGCCAATATTCCAATGAGTAATCCAAACAATGCCACAGCACACTTATTTATTTCAAATCCATTTGGACAAAATGGGAAAATGACTAGTTTGTTTAGTACACATCCTCCGGTGCAAGAAAGAATAAAAGCTTTGCTTGGAAAATAGTTTGTTTTCTGATTAGCGTTCGTTGTTTTTATAAAAATGAACAAAAAGAAACTTAAAATAATAGATGAAAAGATAGATAAAAGCATCCTTGCTTTTAGAGTTTTTGATGAGCCAAGACCGAAGTATGTCGCTAAGGTTACTATAATAGATAAGATTTTTGAAAAGACTGTTTTGAAGCTTTTTCCAAAGTTTGTAAGGCCGAATCATATTACTGTTTTTCGTTTTATTTCTATACCTTTTGTATTATTTTTTCTCTTACATAAAGATTATGATTTGGGTTTTGCATTATTTGCTCTATCTGCTTTGTCAGATGCGGTGGATGGTGCTATGGCAAGGACGAGGAATCAGATCACAGACTGGGGGATTGTCTTTGATCCATTAGCAGACAAACTTCTTATTGGAAGTGTTGGATTTATTGTCATTTCAAGACTTATAAGTTTACCGCTTGCTCTCGCAATAGTTTTTATAGAAATCTTACTTATTATTTCTGCATATTTTAGATTCAAAGGAGAGATCGTACCTGCAAAATTAGTAGGAAAGATTAAAATGATCTTACAGTCTTTTGGTGTTGGCTTCCTTTTAATATTTTTGGCGGTTGGACATCCTTGGTTAATTATTTTTGCAACATATACTCTATATCTTGCGATCGTTTTTGCTATTTTGAGTTTGTTGGTTTATAGGTCTATCTGATTAAAAATATTGTGGTGAATATGGGTTAAGTACCCACACTCTTAAGCCCTGTAAGGCAATTGTAGTACTTTTCCCAGTGTCTCATTTAGGCACATGGGTCGGGATTAAATATTTTCAATAACCACTAATTCCTCAAAACCAGTCTGGGAGTCAGCTTCTCTTTTAAAAGAGATGTTATCAAGCCCAATAATTACAACCTCTGCAGTAACCCCAACTATAGTTCCCATTTTTAAATGTCCTCCAAAAGTTTTTCCTTCAGCATCAGATATTGAAATATGGAAATGTGAATTTCCACTCTCGAATGTACCAACAAGAGAGACAATTTCAAATGTTCCTTCGTAGGTATTTATGATTTTTTCATCAGCCATTCTTAAAATGGCTTTTTCGAGATTACCAACACATGTAATAATTGCACCCGCCTTTATACCTTTATTTTTTACAAATAAATCTATTTCCTTTCTTAAATCTTGACCCCTGCGGAGTCTAAAGGCATATGTTTTCATACAGTTAATTATAGCTTATAATGATAAATTATGGTACTAAAGTAGTGCTCGATAACAAGTTTTCTTGGCGGAGGGTAAGAAGATACGAGATTTGGCTACTACATAGTCAGGTACTTTTCCATCTCGAGGACTCGATAAGGAAAAGTCTTTCAAATCTCTTACGCAAGCTAAACGCTTGCTACCCTCCACAGTTTCTCACTGCGTTCAAAACTGCGGAGGGTAAGAGATTTGAACTCTTGATGGAGTTTCCCCCATACCACCTTTCCAAGGTGGCGCACTAGACCACTATGCGAACCCTCCGTGTTGATTTAAAGATACAATAATTCTAATTATAAAACAATCTACGCAAGTGGTATAATATAAAATATGAAAAGTCTTAAAAAAATATTTTTGATAATAATTTTTATTTTGTTCGTGGTGATGAGTATTAGATTTTTCTCTGGCTCTGAAGATTATTGGATTTGCGAAAACGGTACTTGGGTGAAGCATGGTAACCCTAGTGTAGAGATGCCTATTGGGAATTGTGGAAATATTGTAGAGAAAAAATCGGAAAGTAAAATCTATGTCACTCAGTGCGGGGAATATGCTAAAAAGGAAATAAAAATAGGTGATAAAAATATCTCAGTTGATTTTTCTGATACAGATTGTAAGCGAACACTCGGACTGTCTGGTAGGGAATCGCTTATAAAAGATGAAGGAATGCTTTTTGCTTTTGAAAAGCAAGGAAATTATGGATTTTGGATGAAAGATATGAAATTCCCAATAGATATTATTTGGATTAAGGAAGATTTTTCTGTTTCTGGTATCGTTGGTAACTTTTCTCCAGAAGATTATCCGAAAGTTTTGGGAAATAATTATTTGGCGAAATATGTTTTGGAAGTGCCTACTGGATTCTCTGCCGAAAATAATATTAAAGTGGGAAATATAATTTCTATTTCAGAATAAATCATACTTATACTAGCATTACAATACATAATTGTGGGAAAAGTCGCCTTTGGATAGGTGGTTTTTCTTTTTTATTTAAAAAAGAAAAACCGCCCAAGAGACTTTGATATTATTTTCCTCCCAAAACGTCTTTATTTTTGAGCGCCTTATAAAGGCGAACTTTACATATCTTTTTTTTTGATTTCTTTTCTATTTTTTACCTAATTTCCTATTTTTTTGTATTGATTATTGGTGTAAAATTAATGGACAATTTATTAGAGAATAATTTTTATTAAAAATATGGTCAAGACAGGAAGCGGGAGATCACACCTCATAGATAGTGTGAAAAAAAGAGACGGCACTATCGTTCCGTTTGAATTATCTAAGATAGCAAGCGCTATCAATAAAGCGATGACGGTAGTTGGCGAGGGTTCTCCCGAAGAATCTGAGTTAGTTGCGAATAAAGTTTTGGCCGAGCTTGTTAAGATTGCCAAGAAATTCAAAGATTTCCTACCAGATATCGAAGGCATACAAGACATTGTTGAAAGAGAGCTTATTTTAAGTGAGTATGTTAAATCTGCAAAGGAATATATTTTATACAGACAAGAAAGAAATAAAATTAGAGAAGAAAATGTAGCTGTTCCACCAAAAGTAAAAAAACTTGCAGCAGATAGTAAAAAATATTTTAAAAATCAGTTAGGTGAGCTTGTTTATTATAGATCATATTCAAGATGGATTGATGGTGAAAACAGAAGAGAGACTTGGATAGAGACAGTGGATAGATACATGGCATTTATGAAAAGTAATATCGGTGATTTGGTTAAGCCTGCTGAGTACAAAGAATTACGAGAAGCTATTTTGAAACAGGAAGTAATGCCATCGATGAGACTTTTGCAATTTGCAGGAACTGCTGCAGGTAAGACAAATGTCTGCGCTTACAATTGTTCTTTCATTGCCCCATCAAAGATTCAAGACTTTGCAGAAATAATGTACATATCAATGTGTGGAACAGGAGTTGGCTTCTCTGTTGAAAGCCAAAATGTACAATCGATGCCACAGATTAAATTACAATCAGGGAAAAAACTTCCAGACTATGTTATTCCAGATAGTAAAGAAGGGTGGGCGGATTCACTTTCATTTGGTATGAAAACTTGGTTTGATGGCCATGATGTAAATTTTGATTATTCAAAAATAAGACCAGCCGGAGCAAGACTTAAAGTTATGGGAGGGAAAGCCTCTGGCCCTGAGCCACTGATACGCTTACTTAATCTTGTAAGAAGCAAAATTCTTAAAAGACAAGGTAGAAGACTTTCAAATTTAGATGCTCACGATATTATTTGTTCGATTGGTGATTGCGTTGTCGCTGGTGGAGTCCGAAGAAGTGCACTCATTTCTCTTTCTGATTTAGATGATACTGAAATAAGAGACGCTAAGAAGGGTCAATTTTTCCTTACTGATCCACAAAGAAGTATTGCCAATAATTCTGCTGTTTATATGCAAAAGCCATCATCCGTGGAGTTCTTTGATGAATGGATTGCTCTTATGAAAAGCGGTTCTGGAGAGAGAGGTATATTCAATCGTGGTGGACTTCTAAAGACCCTCCCAAAGAGAAGAATCGACGCCTTAAAGGGTTATGTAGGGGATTTAGGTACAAATCCTTGCGGAGAAATTATTCTTCAGTCTAAGCAATTTTGTAATCTTTCAGAGGTAGTGGCTAGATCAGAAGATACTGAAGAAACATTGTTGAAAAAGATTAAGCTTGCAACTCTTCTGGGTACATATCAATCTACACTTTTGGATTTTGGTTATCTTTCAAAAGAATGGAGGGAGAACTGTGAGAAAGAAAGGCTACTTGGAGTTTCTATTACAGGCCAATGGGATTGCCCAGCAGTAAGAAATGAAAAGACTTTGACTAAGATGAAAAATGAAGCTTTGAAAATGAATCAAGCTTTAGCAAAAAGATTTAAAATTAATCCTTCAACATGTATTACTTGTGTTAAGCCATCTGGTACTGTTTCTCAGACTGTCGATTGTTCATCTGGTATGCATACAAGATTCGCACCATATTATATTAGAAGGGTAAGAATTTCTGCGACTGATTCACTTTTCAAAATGCTTAGAGATCAAGGTTTTCCTTATCAGCCAGAAGTTGGTCAGTCAAAAGAAGGAGCATCAACATATGTTCTTGAATTCCCAATAAAATCTCCAAAGGGTTCTGTTTATAATAAAGATCTCACTGCTTTGAAACAGCTTGAATATTGGAAAATGGTAAAGGTTAATTACACAGAGCACAATCCTTCAGTTACCATTTATGTTGGTGAAAATGAATGGATAGAAGTTGCAAATTGGCTTTATACAAACTGGGATATTATTGGTGGACTTTCATTCCTACCAAGAAGTGACCATGTTTACCAGCTTGCTCCGTATGAAGAAATAGATGAAAAGAAATTTAATGAATTGTCTAAGAAAATGGGTATCGTAGATTTCTCAAAAATCATCACTTATGAGAAACAGGATGAGACAGAGGTTAAAAAAGAGTTGGCGTGTGCTGGGGGGGTGTGTGAAATAGTTTAGTTAAAAAAGAAAAGCGGCTTCCTGAAATGGAAGTCGCTTTTTTGTTGGATAGTGATTTTACCACCAGCCGATGTGTGGTCCAGGATGATAAAGTCTGTAAAGAAAAAACAGAGATGCTGCGGTGCATAATATTATCCACCATTGCATCAGACTCATTTTTTTGTACCATGGTTTCGGTTCAAGTCTCCTCAGCATTTTTTCTTTCCATCTACTTTTAACACTCATTATGGTGTCTCCTTATTAATTGAACAAATTAATTCAAGTATGTTTATAACAATATTTTTAATTGGTGTCAAATAGAAAAAATGCGGGAGAGGAGTCTTGACTCTTACAGAGTCGGTACACCTTTCGTATCGTACTCGCCTTGCTCCGTGCGATATACTCAAGGTTTTCAAGTCCTCTCACGTAAATACATTAAAAGTATTTACTCCGCGCACAAAATATAATAACCCTCATAGTGAGGGTTATTATATTTTGTGCGCGGGAGAGGACTTGAACCTCCATGCCTTGCGGCACTTGCTCCTAAGGCAAGCGTGTCTGCCATTTCACCACCCGCGCATTTGTTTAAAAGTTAAATTTTTTAACTCTTGTGCGTCCAGTAGGGATCGAACCTACGACCTTGTCCTTAAGAGGGACCTGCTCTACCAGCTGAGCTATGGACGCAATAATTATTATTGTCTATTAAGTAAGATAACAAAAAAACGTCAAGAAATCAATTTAAAATATTTTTTCTTACTTAATAAAAAAGACTGGGGATTTTGATAACCCAGTCTAGTCGTGCATCTTGTAGATGCCTTTATATCGAAACCCATTCGAGGTGTCAATTTCTAGTTCTATCTTTAAAGCGCTGGCGTAATCTTCTATCATTCCACCGATTATACCAGAACCGAAATTAATTCCATTTCCAGACTTTGTTGATGTACCAGCTTTAATTTGCATAAGATTAAAACTTTCGGTGCCAAAGTCAAAGATGTCAAAACAAATTGAATCGTTATCATTTACCAAAGTGATCTGGCCCAATCCATCAGCGTGGTCATAAATATTTTTTAGAATTTCTCTCAGTAACATAACAAAGCCCGTATGTTTCTCACCAACAAAAACAATGGTGCTGTTGGTGAAGTTCTGTAGAAAATCTTTTCTAGATATGTTATTGCCTTCAAAAACGATTTTTAATTCTCGCATAAAGAACCCTCCTTTGTTTTTATACTAGTGCATTTTTGAATATAGTCAATGAATGGGATGGGGAGCCTCGACTTATAGTATGAAGTATTGATTTGTGATGTGGGTCGGTCACAACTTTTTTCTTCGTCGACAAATTATTAATAGTCTGAGTTTTTTAATTTGGGTCACAACTTTTGCTTTTCGTGAACTCAAAGCAAAGTCGCCACCCCCGACTCCTTCGCTTTGCTCAGTCCGTCTCACAAATTGCAAAAGAGAATCATCGTTGGGTATTATGATGATTCTCAATTATTTGCAATTTGTGCCCGGGATGGGGGTCGAACCCATATCCCTTGCGAGACACGATTTTAAGTCGTGCGCGTATACCAATTCCGCCACCCGGGCATATTTAATTATTGTCGAAAAATTATTTGTATAATTTTTCTGGAGGCCTGGGGGAGAATCGAACTCCCGCATATTCCTTTTGCAGAGGAATGCTTTACCACTTAGCAACCAGGCCTTTAATTATTTACTGTTTCTAGAGATCTCGTCTATTTTTTGTCTGTGTTTTTCTCCGTAGTCAATATCAAAATCAAAAGTCGGTATCATACCTAATTTTGTTTTTGTTTTAATATATTGTCTAAACTCGGATCTAATTCTCTTTGTGAATTCTAGAACGGCTTCCTGTTTTTCTTCTGGGAGTACCGTAAAAAGAATATTAGCATATTTTTCGTCTTTTGAAAGATGAACATCTGTGATGGTTATAAGAGATGCACCGTTTGATTCTCTTTGCATAAAATCAGCAGCAGCAAGCTTGATTATCTTTGTCATTTTTTCACTTCTATTTCCTCTAGTTTCTTCCATATTCATATTTGTTTAAATTATTTTTCTGTAAGTCTAAATATTTCTAATTTGTCTCCTGGGGCTGGGGTCACGGTGGACTGGAACTGGCAACCAAATTCTACTCCTTCTCTTACCTCACTTGTTTTTTCTTTTTGTTGCTGAAGTTCTCTGATCTTACCACTACCTATTTTTTCTTCTCTGTGAATTATGTTTGCTTCTTGTCCAACAGATACCATTCCACTTTCCACTCTTCCTCCGATTACATGTTTGTCTTTTACAGAGCTGAAAACTTTTAATATTTTTATTTTGGCTGTTACTTCTTCGACGGTTACTTTTGGTGTTCTAGATAATACAGCTTCTTCAAGCCACTCACCAAGTTTATAAATAATATCAAAAATCTGTATTTCTACTCCAGATCTTTCTGCTAAGTTTTTTGCTGAAGAATCTACTCCAATAGAGAAACCTAGTATAATAGCCGGGTTTCTACCTGAAGCTAACTTCACGTCGTTTTCTGAAATATCACCGATTCCAGAGCCGACAATTTTAATTTTTATTTTATCGCTTTTGATTTTTGCTATTTCGTGTTCGATAGCACTTATTGCACCAGCGACCTCAGCTTTTATCATTACACGAATAAAAATATCTTCCGGGTTTTCATTTTGGTCAACAGATTTTATTTCTTTCTTTTGAGTTTCTTGAAAATTTAATATCTCTGCTTCAGCGTCTTTTTTGTTATCGAAACTTGTAAATAGGGAACCTACTTGTGGAAGTTTGTCGAAGCCGATAAGTCTCACAGGGCTAGAGCAAGTCGCTTCGGTAATTTTTTTACTTAAGAAATTTTCCATTATTCTTGTTGGAGCGATACTATCTTCACAGACAACATACATTCCGCCCTTTAAAGAACCGTCTTTTAGTATTATTACTGCGGTTATACCTTTTTGTTTATCCAGGTGTGCTTCAAGTACTATTCCGGAAGCTGGTTTTGATTGGTCACCTTTTAAGTCTGCTAGCTCAGCTACTAGAAGTATCATATCTAGGAGCTCGTCCACTCCTTGGCCTGTTTTTGCTGATACTGGAACACAAGGGATAGTGCCACCATAACCTTCTATATAGATTCCATTTTCAACCAACGAATTTTTTGTTTTTTCTATATTTGCATCCGGCTTGTCTATTTTGTTTATTGCGATTATAAAAGGGGTACCTTTATCTTCTATACATTTTAGGGCTTCGAGCGTTTGTTTTTTGACGCCGTCTTCTGCAGACACGACGAGTACGGCAATATCGGCAATAGTAGAACCGCAGACCCTCATTGATCCAAAAGATTCGTGCCCTGGAGTATCTAGAAAAGTTATTTTTTCTTCTCTTCCTTCTGGCATTTTGTGTACGACCTCATAAGCGGAGATTCTCTGTGTAATTCCACCAGCTTCGCCATCTACGATGTTTGTTTTTCTTATATAGTCTAGGAGTGTAGATTTTCCATGATCAATATGTCCCATTATACATACAATAGGAGAACGCTTTATTGTGTTTTTTGATGTATTTTGGCTCATAATATTCTTATATTTAGACTAAAGAAAAAAGCCATTTCTTTCGAAGTTGGCAAGTTTTCATCAGATATACTAATTATCCTTATTTTTTGGCTTTTGTAAAGCTTTTTCTTCCGAGTGAGAGCCTTGATGATGGCGGGTTAAATTATGCTTTCTTTTGCCTTTTGTAGGGCTGTTCTTTCTTCCTCTGTAAGCTCGTGCTCAGCTTTTAGATTTTTAATAGGTTTAGAAAATATACTTACATGGTCTCTAGAATATAAACTTGATATGATAACACCGTTACCTTCTTTGTTTATGAGCGCTGTAGCAAAGCTTTGATTACCACCAGAGCCATCACCTTTGAATGGGTTAAATCTTACAGTTTCCAAACCAGAAATAGTCTTTTTTAATTTATTATCAATTGTCTCAAAATTTTCTTCAGATTTTTCAGCATATTTTTTCAAATAAGAAACTTCTTTTTTAAGTAATGCCAAAGTGTCGTCTAGATTTTCACATTTTTTACCTAAAAGCTTTCTTATTTTAATTTCAAGACGAATTGTCCAAATTAGAAATATAGCAAAGATTATTATTGCGGATAGCGTTACGTAAAAATTAAAATCTAAAGTCATTTTTATTTAAATTATGTATTAACTTTTCAAATTGTATCATTTTTTACTTGTTTTGCAAAAAATGTTAAATTAATCATATGAGGAAGATATATTTAGACAATTCAGCTACGACAAGTGTGGATAAAAAAGTGCTTAAGGCTATGAAAAAGTACTGGACCAAAAATTTCGGAAACCCGAGTTCTATTCATAGTATGGGTGTAAAAGCTAAAAATGTTTTGATTAAGTCTAGAGAAAAAATAGCTGGTTTTATTGGTGCCCATAGCAGAGAGATTATCTTTACTTCTGGCGGTACTGAAGCGAATAATCTTGCGATTTTTGGTTTAGTAAAAAGACTTTTGAATGGGGGTAAAAAGATTAGCGAAATTCACCTGATTACTACAAATATTGAACATAGTTCTATACTTGAATGTTTTAAGGATTTAGAAGGACAGGGTGCAAAAATCGACTATTTAAAAGTAGGAGCCGATGGTCTTGTGGACCCAAAAGATTTGAGAGAATTAATAAAACCAGAAACAGTGCTTGTGTCCGTGGGGCATGCAAATAGTGAAATCGGAGTTATTCAGCCAGTTAAAGAAATTATAAAAGAAATCCGTCATTCTAGGAAAGAATTTGGAAGAGAGAAAAATTCTTTGCCGTATTTTCATATAGATGCGTCACAATCTGCACAGTATTTTGATTTGAAAGTTGAAGAACTTGGTGCAGATATGATGACACTCGACGCACAAAAAATGTACGGTCCCAAAGGAGTCGGTGCACTTTTTGTAAGAGACGGAGTTTCTATTGCGTCGATAATTCTGGGTGGTGGTCAAGAAGATGGAATGAGAGCTGGAACAGAAAATATTTCTTTGATTGTTGGATTTGCTAAGGCCTTTGAGATTGTAGAAAAAATAAAAATTAAAGAGGGGAAGAGAGTAGCGAGCATTAGGGATGAATTTTTTGGCAAAGCCAAAAAATTCATCCCCGAAATAATTTTCAACGGGGATCTAGAAAACCGCTTTCCAAACAACATAAATATTTCTATACCAGGACAAGACGGTGAAATGTTGGTCTTAAGACTTGATGGGGCTGGAATAATTTGTTCATCAGCGAGTGCTTGTGCTTCTGGCTCGGGTGAATCCTACGTAGTAAAAAATATTGCAAAAGCATCAGGGCTTACAGAAGAGGAAATCAACAAAAGGTCAAAATCAACTCTAAGATTTTCTATCGGAAGACAAACAAAAAAGAAAGATATCGATTTTTTATTAAAGAAACTTAGAAAAATTGTTGGAATTGCAGTTATCTAGTTTTTATATTATTATAGTCTGTATATATGGAAGATCTAACCAAACAACAAATCGTACTTCTTACGCTCTTCGTGAGCTTTGTTACTTCCATTGCCACTGGTATAGTGACGGTAGCTTTAATGAGCCAAGCTCCAGCTGGAGTTATCCAAACAATAAATAAGGTTGTAGAGAGGACGATAGAAAAAGTAGTACCAGCAGCCACAACTACGCAAACAGTTATAAAAGAAACGGTTGTTGTTAATTCGGATGATCTGATCGTCAAAGCAATAGATAAAAATTCAAAAAGTGTTTTGAGGATTTATCGAACAAACGCTGATCCAACTTCTGGTACTGACTCTATGGCTTTTGTTGCTCTAGGTGTTGTGGTTTCAGACGATGGTATCATCGCTACTGATTCAAGTTTGGTTTCAGACAGTGGAAAATATTTTGCAACACTATCAGATGGTAAATTGCATAATCTCTCAATTTTCAAAACGAATGCTGATTTACAGATTGCATTACTTAAGGCAGAAGTTGAAGATAAGAAGTTGGTTAAATTTGTAAAAGCGACAGTTCAATCAGAGACAGATTTAAGACTCGGACAAGCTGTAATATATATAGGAGGAGAGAGTAAAGATTTTGTTTCTACAGGAATAATCTCAAGTATTGGTACAAAAGATACAAAGATAGACCTTACATCTACCACTTCTAGCTCTACGAGTATGCAGTTACAAAGTCCAATAATATCAATGGAAACAAACCTATCACTTAAAGATTTCTTACCAGGTGCGCCGCTTGTGAATCTTTCCGGAGAAATTATCGGTATGAGAGTCTCGTTTATGAATAGTGAAAGAAATGATTTGTTTGTTCCTTCAAAAGCAATTGTAGATATTTTAGCTAGTACCGCTCCAGATAAGAAAAATCCCTAGTACTATTTAATCTTTTCAAAACAGGTTTTTCTGTTAGAATCAAAATATATCTATTAAAATAAGAATTTTTATAGTTTTTTAATTTCTTAAAAATATGCCCCCAATTAATAATTTTACAACAAAAGCAAAAGAAGCAATAAAAAGAGCCCATGAGCTTGCTATTGAACGCGGCCAAAATCATGTAAATCCCTTGCACCTGCTTACAGCGCTTGTCCTTCAAGAGGAGAGCTTGGTCGCATCTATTTTAGATAGACTTGAAATAGATGTTGTATTACTTACAGAATCGATACTTGAAGCGATAGAGGCGACACACACTTCCACAACGATCTCTGCCTCGTATCAGATGTACCTGACTCCAGATCTTGCACAGGTCATTGACCACTCAGGAAAAGTGGCGATAGAGCTTAAAGATGAATTTATTTCTACGGAGCATATTTTCTTGGCAATTTTTGATGTACCTTGTTCTGCAAAAGATATTTTGAATAGATTCAAAATCGAAAGAGCCCAAGTACTTAAAATATTATCTGATCTTAAGAAACTTTCTACTGAAGAAATAAATCAACCGAAAAAATACAGAGCGATTGTAAAATATACTCGAAATCTTACGAAGCTCGCAAAAGAAAATAAGCTTGATCCTGTGATAGGTAGGGATAATGAAATTTCTAGGATTATACAGATTCTTTCTAGAAGAACAAAAAATAATCCGATACTTATCGGTGAAGCTGGCGTAGGTAAGACAGCTATTATTGAAGGTTTAGCAAATAGGATCGCCACAGGAGACGTACCAGAATCTTTAAAAGATAAAGAACTTGTTTCTCTTGATCTCGGTCTTCTTATTGCTGGTACAAAATACAGAGGTGAATTTGAAGAAAGGTTGAAAGGAATAATAAAAGAAATCGAAAAGTCAGAAGGTAAAATTATTTTATTTATTGACGAAATTCATACTATTGTGGGTGCTGGATCTGCTGAAGGTTCTATGGATGCATCAAATATGCTTAAACCCGCATTATCAAGAGGTGAGCTCCGTACGATAGGTGCTACAACTTTGAAAGAATATGGAAAGATAGAGAAAGATCCAGCGCTTACAAGGCGTTTCCAGTCTGTTATAGTAAGTGAGCCCTCAGTCGATGATACCATTGCGATTCTCCGTGGGCTTAAGGAAAAGTACGAGCTCTATCATGGAGTAAGAATTACAGATAATGCTATTTTGTCAGCGGTGAATTTAAGTAGTAGATACATTACAGATAGATTTATGCCTGATAAAGCTGTTGACCTTATGGACGAAGCTTCTTCTGCATTGAAGATTTCGCTTGAGACTATGCCGCCTATTCTTGAAGAGACAAATAGAAAAGTTATGCGTCTTGAAATTGAAAAAGAATCTCTTAAAAATGATTTGAAAGGTGAAAAGAAAAAAGAAACACAAAAAAGAGTTGATGTCATTGAAAAGGAAATTGCAGATCTAAAAGAGAAAACGGCCGAGGTAGAGCTCAAATGGAAAAACGAGAAAGATACTATTTCTGAAATAAAAAGTTATAAAAAACAACTTGAAACTTTACGTATTGAAGCAGAGAATGCTGAAGTTCATGCCGATCTTTCTGTCGCTGCGGAAATCCGCTATGGGAAGATCCCACAGATAGAAAAAGATTTAGAAATAAGATTAAAAAGATTAAAGAAATTACAATCCTCAAGAAGAATTCTCAAAGAAGAAATAACAGAGGAAGATATAGCTTCGGTAGTTTCCAGATGGACAGGTGTACCAGTTTCTAGAATGCTTGAAAGCGAAATGAATAAGCTCAATAGGATTGAAGAAGAACTAGAAAAAAGAATTATCGGACAAAATGAAGCGGTAAAGAAAATCTCAGATACTATTAAAAGATCTCGCGCGGGTATCTCAGATCCCAACAGGCCAATAGGTTCATTTATTTTTCTTGGCCCTACTGGAGTAGGAAAAACAGAGCTTACAAAGGCTTTAGCAGAATTCCTTTTTGATGATGAAAAAGCACTCATAAGAGTGGATATGTCTGAATTTATGGAAAAGCACGCCACATCAAAACTTATAGGTTCACCTCCAGGATACGTAGGCTATGAAGAAGGAGGATCGCTTACTGAGACAGTCCGTCATAGACCTTATTCTGTTATCCTTTTTGATGAAATAGAAAAAGCCCATCCGGAAGTTTTCAACTTGCTATTGCAGGTTCTTGATAATGGAAGACTTACTGATTCAAAAGGGAGAACTGTAAATTTCAAAAACTCTTTAATAATTATGACTTCAAATATTGGAGCACAATTTATAGATAAGATGGAACAGATCGGATTTACTACATCAAATGAAAAAATAAATGAGTATCTTCTTGTGAAAGAAAAAGTTCTTTCAAGTTTGAAAGATTATTTCAGACCAGAATTCTTAAATAGACTAGACGATACAATTATCTTTGATATTTTAACACCAGAAGCAATAAGAAAAATTGTTGATATTCAAATATCACAGGTAAAAGAAAGACTTTCTGAAAAGAAAATTGAATTACAAATATCCGTCTCAGCATTAGAGTACTTGGCAAAAGAAGGGTACAATCCACAGTATGGCGCAAGACCTTTAAGGAGACTTATTCAAACAAAGATATTGAATCCAGTCGCGTCCCTTATAATTTCTCAAGGAATTAAAAGTGGTGGTACTGTGACTATCGGATTAAAAAACAATGAATTTACTTTTGAAGTAAAAAAGGGGAAAAACAGATCTAAGACAGAAAATAAAAAATAAATGAGTAATTTTGAATTTAAAGAAATCGTTAACAACGAGGATTTTAATCCAAGTATTATTAGTGGTGAGGTTTCATTTACTCAAGCTGGATTTTATGGAGATTGGCAGAAAAGCCTGGGAAGGAAAGTAAGGAGATTTTTAGTTTTGAGCGATAAGGAAGCCGTGGCTTATTTTCAATTGGTAAAATACCCACTTTTACTTAGTAAAAATTATTTATATATACCGTATGGCCCAGTAGTGAAAGATTTTTCGAAAGATTTTTTGGCAGAGTTTAAAAAAGAGCTAAAGAAAATCGCTAAGGAAGAAAATGCAGTATTTGTAAGACTCGATTTTACACCAAAAGTAGAAGATAAAATTATTAAATCACTTTTTACCAAAGCACCTTTATTTACTTATCATTCTGCATATTTTCAACCTCGTCTCGAATGGTTTTTAAAGATAAATAAGACAGATGAAACACTTTTAACAGAGATGCATAAGAATGGCCGATATTCTGTGAAGTTTGCAGAAAAGAAAGACATAAAAGTAGAAATAGTAACAAAAGATTTTGAAAAATATTTTGAGATTTTTTATTCACTCATGGTTGGTACAGCGGAAAGAAACGGTTTTTCTTTACATTCAAAAAAGTATTACGAGAATATTTTTAAAAGTCTTTCAAAAATAGAAAATAGTTTTTTGTCAGTGGCTAGATTGGAAGATAAAATTTTGGTAGTTGATTTGGTAATTGTATTTGGAAAAGTGGCGCACTACGTATTCAGTGGTTCAAGTAGTGAAGAGAGAAACAGAATGCCGACTTACTTAGCAATATGGGAAGCAATACGTGAGGCGAGAAAATGTGGCTGTGAGTATTATAATTTTGGAGGTATTTCTTCAGATGATAAAACTTATAAAGGTTGGGATGGACTTACTTCATTTAAAAAGAAATTTGGTGGGGAAGAAGTGAGACATTCTGATTTTTATGATTTGATCTTAAACCCTTTATGGTACTATTTATATAATTTTAGAAAGTTTGTTAAAAAGTTCGGATTTTAAACAACAAAAAAGCCCCGACATGAAAAGCGCGGGGCTTTTTTGTCGGAGCTTGAGGCTCCTATGGACGAGCTGCGTCATCAGGCATTGCTGGTGATTCGAGCTCGATACTTTTTTCTTGCAGGAACCGAACGAGTATTCTGCAGACGATCGCAGTCATCTCATTTTCCGGTCCAGTGTATTCGAACTTAGCACATTTGAAGTCGTCATCCTTTTCCAGTTCAACGACGACTGTATTTCTGGTCACCGATATGACTTTGGTTTTTGAAAAACCAATCGCGCCGCGAGAGATTCTGTGAAGGTGTTCCATTGCTGCCGCCTGTTTTTCGAATGTGCAGTTTGTGGCACGACCGTTCATATCTGTCATCGTACATATAATCATACTATCTCCATTTGTTGTACCCCAACCTTTTGTCGGGGAGTTGTTTAGAAAGAGCCAAACTCAATGATAGCATATTTAAGGTAATTGTCAAGGGTAGGTGTAAAATAGGAACTAAACTAAGGAATCTAATACTTCCAGGGCAATCTCGGTAAACAATTCTTGGTTATCAACTAATTCATCAGGTACTTGCCAATAATTCATTTTGACTATTTTTCCACTTATCTTTTTATAATTAAATTTTTTCCAGCCTAATGATAAAAGCCTTTCCGCCATTTTGTCTTTTGCCTTAAAATAAATCTGGTTTGCAATGATTGCGGCAAAAGGAATTTTATCTGAATAAATACACCAACCACTCATCATTCCGCGTGAGGAAATATCTGGGAGTTTACTCATAAGATCGTAAACTATAAAATCATGGTAGGAATTATTTTTCTTCATAAAAATTTAACTTTGATTTCTTTCCCATTTTTTCACTAGACCCAAAGATTCTTCTTCCAATTCAGGGATTTGAACTATTTCTAAAGGTCTGAGTAATTCTTTATTTATTTCTGAGACCTTATAATGTCCACCATAATATTCAGGAGAGACCTTGTCTTTGGCACAAGCAAATACAATTCTAGAAATTCCAGACCACATAGATGCACCGAAACACATTAGACATGGTTGCATTGAAGTATATAGAGTGGCACCTGAGAGATCAGATTTGCCAATATTTTTACAAGCATCTCTTATTGAAGTCATTTCTCCGTGACTGGTCGAGTCATTAAGTAATTTTCCAATACTTATTCCTGAACCAATAATATTTCCATCTTTAACGACGATAGCTCCAGCAGGGAAGCCACCATTTAAAATAGACTCTTTAGCTTTTTCAATAGCTTTAAGTAAAAATTCTTTATCTTGATTTTCCATACTATAAATATAGCAAATTTAGACATTAGTTCAAATCCTTCCCTGCGCATATGGGAAGGAGTTTTTAAGCTTACAGCTTCAGTACAGGTTTCCCATTTTTTCATCCGCTTGAGGCGGACTCAAAAATATGGGAGAACCTCTTCAAATCCTTCACGCAAGCCATGACATGGCTTGCTCCTGCGCACAAAATAAAAAAACAGCTTGATTAGCTGTTTTTTATTTTGTGCGCAGGGAAGGATTTGAACCTTCGTAGCCCATAGGGCGATAGATTTACAGTCTATTGCAATTGACCGCTCTGCCACCTGCGCATTACGAACATCTTAGCATCTTTTTTACTTTTTTCAAACGGATTTGAAGTTATGTCTATATTGCTGTAATATAAACGAGTGAATAAAGAGTTGCGAAAAGGTTTGAGGACCTGGATAGAAATAGATAAAAAGGCGATAGCTCACAACTACCGTGTTTTTCGTTCTATTATTGATAAAAAAACAAAGCTTTTAGCTGTTGTAAAGTCCAACGCTTACGGGCATAACCTAATTGAATTTTCAAAGGAACAAGAAAGGCTTGGTGCGGATTTCCTTGGTGTTGATTCTGTTGTTGAAGCTCTTACTCTTAGAAAAGAAGGAATTAAAATTCCAATACTTGTGCTCGGTTACACTTTGCCGGAAATGCTTACTGAAGCACATAATAAAAATATCAGTATTACTGTTTCAAATTTTGAATCACTTTCTTCTGTAATTAAAACAAAACTTGCAATAAAGATTCATATAAAAGTAGATACAGGAATGTCTAGACACGGATTTTTAGAAAATGATATCTCTGAAGTCCTAAAGAAATTAAGGAATGATAAAAATATTATTGTTGAAGGATTGTTTACACACTTTTCTATGGCGAAAAATCCTAGTTTCCCAGCCCACACAAATTCTCAGATAGAAAAGTTTGAAAAGTGGAAGGAAGCTTTTTTGAAAGCTGACTACAAACCGATTTTTCATGCATCTGCTACATCCGGCACTCTACTTTATGAAAAAGCGCATTTTGATATGGTAAGAATCGGCATAAGTCTTTATGGTATTTGGCCATCAAGAGAATCAGAAGCTTTCATGGAAAACAAAATTACTTTGAAGCCAGTACTTTCTTGGAAAACAGTAATTGCTGAAATTAAAAAATTACCAAAAGGTTCGAAGGTTGGATATGATTGCACAGAGACCCTTAAAAAAGATTCTGTGATAGCTGTGTGTCCGATCGGTTATTGGCATGGTTATCCGCGGGCGCTTTCTAGTATAGGAAAAGTTTTGATAAACGAAGAAAAAGCAAAAATTCTTGGTAGGGTTTGTATGGATATTGTTATGATTGATGTCACAGATATTAAAAATGCAAAAGTGGGGGATGAGGTGGTGCTTATTGGAAAGTCCGGCATAAATAAAATTACAGCAGACGATATTTCCACTCTTTTAGATGGTTCTTCTTATGAATTTTTAACTAGAATCAACCCTTTGATCAAGAGGATTTATGTCTAGATCTAAGGGTTGACTTTTCATTTCAACTGTGCCATCATTATACAGGAGGTGAAAATGGGCCAATAGGCCGTTTTTTTATTATTTAGAACGTTCGTTGATAACTAATAACAGAAGGAAGGAAAGACTACGTATGAAAAAGGATATCATTAGGCTTTTTTTGTTTGTAGGAACATTGGCTATTTTAGCCTGCGTATTCAAGTATCGTGAACCGGCGCCTCAGGTTGAAAAACCGGAGTTGCCGAAAATAACAGCTCGTACGAATCAGGTGGTTCGTGCAGTGAAGGAAAACGTGGTGAGTAATTCACCACCCAGACGAGTGGAAAATTCGGATGGGTCGGTTACGTTCAATGTTAGCCTGAAGGATGTAGAGTTTTCAGGTTTGCCTTCAAAATAAAAACAAGAAAAAAGGAAAAGACGAATGAAGAAGATTATTATGGTTATTTTTTCACTGGTGTTTTTAACCGGTGCTGTGCATGCACAGTCGAGTTCGAATTATCTCTGGATGGTGTCTTCGAAGTCAGCAATGACTTCATATGCCGTTTCATTGATCAAGCGTGCTTCCGTTTCCGTCTATTCTGGCGGATCAGTAAATGAGATCAACTGTCAAACAACAGCATGGGCTTATAATAAGTCCGACGACACATTGGATGTGTTGAATTTGTTGGCTGGTCAGCAGATGACCTTTTCGGTAGCTCGGCCATCGCAGGATTATGTCGGTTTGTACTCTTATGTATATGGGGTGAATGGTGACATTCTTTTTTACGGTGGTAATTACGGACCACTGGAAAAGAATTCCGAGGGAAAATTCGACTTACCTGCAGGGATGTTTTACTTGAACATGAACTTGGGCTGGGATATTCCAATATATGTTCCAGCGGCCATACAGGCTAAGCTAATTATTCGTGACGAAAATGGGAATGTCGTGGAAACGCGATATCTCGATTTCAGAAACGGATATATGATGTTCCGGACTGAGTATCTTGGATACAATGCAGACTTGGCGACGACATACGATTGTGGCGGTGGGAATTATGTTACAACAGTCACGTCAGTCAGAAGCAATCAAACTACGCAAGCAGAAAATCTTGTGATTAATGGTCCGAAGCTATCAATTGATGGCCTGTGGGACTTCGGCGGAGATATGGATTACATCGATTATCTATCCATAGTTCCGCAAAGTGATAAAGGCCATGGACAGTCACCGTTGGTTCGTTTCAAAACAACCTATGGTAAGAGTGTGTATCTTTTAGCTAAAACGACGGAAGGTGAAAAACCTACTGGAGTTTGGCTGAAGAATACAGTGACTGGTGAGGAGAAGTACTATCCCTATAGTGGGAATGTAAATCAAATCACCATCAATATTCCACACGCTGGGATATGGGAGATGATCTTCGAGTGGTCGTCTTTTGATGACAAGATTTACCAGAATCCTTACTGGGAAAAAGGGTAATTCCTTCTGTTGTTGGGTTTATGTACATGGGCCGGTTCGCTTCGCGAACCGGCCCTTTTTTTTATGTCAAAATTCTGCTACTATGCAGACTGAATGAAAAACATTAGAAACTTCAGTATTATTGCACACATCGATCATGGTAAATCGACTTTGGCCGACAGGATGCTAGAAATAACAAACACTATAGAAAAGCGCAAAATGATGGCGCAGGTTCTTGATAGTATGGAACTCGAGAGAGAGCGCGGTATTACTATTAAAATGCAGCCTGTGCGTATGAATTGGAATCATGGTGGTGAAAGCTATATCATGAACCTTATCGACACCCCTGGACACATAGACTTCTCCTACGAGGTTTCTAGGGCTCTAAGGGCCGTAGAAGGCTCTATTTTGCTCGTGGACGCTACTCAAGGTGTCCAAGCTCAAACACTTACTACCTTGAATATGGCCCGTGAATCTAAGCTCGTAATCATTCCTGTAATAAGTAAAATCGATTCTCCTTTGGCGAGGGTTTTAGAGACAAAAGAAGAAATTTCTAAACTTTTAAATATTGACGAAAGTGAGATTTTGGAAGTTTCTGGAAAAACAGGAGATGGCGTAGAGAAACTTTTAAATGAAATTATTAAAAGAGTGCCAGCTCCTAAAATTGATACAGATATTGTTTTAGATAATTCACAAGGTGAAGATAAAAAACTAAGATCTCTTGTTTTCGATTTTAAATATTCAAATCACAAAGGCGTGACTGTTTTCGTGCGTGTATTTAATGGAGAAGTGAAAAAGGGTACACCACTTATTTTTAAAATTGCAGGTAAAACTTTTACAGCTTTGGAGGTTGGTATTTTTTCTCCTGGAGAAAAACCAGTTGATTCACTTTCTGCTGGAGAAATAGGTTATATTGTTACTGGTATAAAAGAAGCTGGAATCGCAGCTGTTGGAGACACTGTGGCTTATGCTAGAGACACAAACCCACCACTTCATGGATATCAGAATCCTAGTCCTGTGGTGTGGGCATCAGTATATCCAGAAGGACAAGATGATTTTGATATGTTGAAGCTTGCTCTCGGTAAATTAAAGTTTTCGGATTCATCGTTTACTTTTGAAGAAGAAACATCCGGCACTCTTGGTAGAGGTTTTCGTTGCGGTTTTTTGGGAATGCTCCATTTGGAAATTATTACAGAAAGACTAAGAAGAGAATTCAATTTGAATCTTATTATTACAACTCCAAGTATAAATTATGAGATTACTTTAAAAAATGGAAAAAAAGAAATGGTTTATTCGCCATCACTTTTCCCAGAAGATCATTTAATACAAAAGATAGAAGAGCCTTGGGTGAGAGTGAGAATTATTACGCCAGCAGAATATATTAGCCCTATCATGCAACAGCTTTTTGATCATGAAGCTCTTATTGGTGATGCTGAAAGCTTTGGTGACAACAGAACATCCCTTACTATTGAAATGCCCTTAAGAGAGTTGATGAGGAACTTTTTCAATGAATTAAAAAGTATTACTTCCGGCTATGCGTCTATTTCATATGAGATGATGGGGATGAAAGACGCCGATGTAGTGAAGCTAGATATTTTAGTAGCAGAAGAGCCAGTGCTAGCTTTTTGTAAGATTGTAGCAAGAAGAAGAGTAGATGAAGAAGCTGAGCAGACAGTAGAAAAGCTCCATGGCATAATTCCGAAACAATTATTTAATTTTAAGATTCAGGGTAAATCAATGGGAAGAATTATTTCTTCAAGATCTGTTTCCGGAATGAAAAAAGATGTTACCGACTATCTTTATGGTGGAGATATTACAAGAAAAATGAAGCTTCGTGAAAAACAAAAGAGGGGAAAGAAGAGAATGAAAGAGCAGGGTGTAGTGAATATCACACAAGATGTATTTTTAAAAATGATGAAGCAGGACTAAAGGCTCGCTCGGATATTCAATTTTGGGACCCGCATAATTTTCTGCTAAAAATTTGCTCAAGACTCAGGCCGTCGCCTTCCGTAGCTCCCAAAATTGAATATCCTCGCTCGCTATTAAGAAATAAAAAACTGGTTTTTGTAAAGCGAAAACCAGTTTTTTGTATTTTAGTATTTGTATTTTTTAGTGAGCTAAGTGCTGTGTTTGTCGGAAACTTGAAAGTTGCAACGGCATTTTGCATTAGCGAGCGGGGGTTCATATTTTAAAAGACTTACGGAGCGAAATTTCTAGCAAGAAATTTCGTGAGTAGAGAAGAAATTTTTCGACGGAAAAATTTCTATCGTGCTTTTAAAATAAGAACCCGAGCGAGCCTTTATCTCCAAAATGGCGTATATAGAACCATCATACTCAATATGATAAGTACTGCTATTATAGACCAAAGGACATTTATTATCTTTTTTGTTTTTTTATGAAAAAGCATATTTTCTATGTTATTATTATAATCTCTACATAACAATAATACACCAAAATGCTAGATTTTCAACAAAAAAGAAAATTCAAACAATTTTTTTATTCCAGAGTTACTTTGGTGTTTCTTTTGATCTTTATAATTTTTATTGCGAATCAGGTATATGGTATATATGAAAAGCAGAAGTTAAGTAAAGAAAATTTGTCTTCTGTGAAGAATCAATACGAGGAGTTGAAAAATAGAGAAAAAATGTTAACTTCAGAGATAGACAGATTAAAAACAAAAGAGGGAATGGAAGAAGAAATAAGAAATAAGTTTGATGTCGCAAAACCAGGCGAACAAGTAGTCGTTATCACAGATGACGGAAGTTCTACAAAAGTGGTTAAAGAAGAAAATGGAACCATATCTGGTTTGTGGAATAAGGTTGTTGGTTGGTTTAAGTAATATTTGCGGGTGTAATTTAGTGGTAGAATGCGACCTTCCCAAGGTTGATGCGCGGTTTCGATTACCGCCACCCGCACAGATATGATATAATTGTCTAGTTATAAGTTTTAATTCGCCTTTTAAAGGTAAAAACATGAAAAAAATAATAATGTATTCAACGCCAACCTGTCATTATTGTAATTTAGCAAAAGATTTTTTTGATACAAATAAAATAGATTATACTGTTTTTGACGTAGCTTCTGATTTAGAAAAAAGAAAAGAAATGGTATCAAAGAGCGGACAGATGGGGGTACCTGTTATAGACATAGAAGGAAAGATTACAGTCGGTTTTGATGAAGATAGAATAAAAGATATTTTAGAGATGTAATATTAAAAAAGCCGCTTACAAGCGGCTTTTTTAATATGTATTTATATGGTATATTTCGCTGAGTTGCCCTTGTAGTTCAATGGATAGAACAGTCCCGTCCTAAGGGATAGATGTCGGTCCGATTCCGGCCGAGGGCACATTGTGATATAATATTTATATGAATCCAAACGAAAAAGAATTGTTGCAAAAAACTTTTGAGCTTGCTGAAGAAAATAATAAAATTCTTCACCAGATTAGAAGATCCAATAGATTGTCGTCTTTTTTTAGGATATTTTATTGGGTAATTATTATTGGTGTATCTATTGGCGCTTTCTATTATTTAGAACCGTATTTAAATTCTGTTACTAAGGCGTATAGAAGTTTACAAACGGATTTGAATAGTGTTAAGTCTGTTACTAGTAAATTACCAAGTCTTATTAGATAAGGTTTTAGGGCTGGAAATAATTCTAAAATAGTGTAATATATCTCTGTTAGACAACCAACAGATGCCGAGATAGCTCAGTTGGTAGAGCATTCCCCTGAAGAGGGAAGGGTCCCCAGTTCGAGCCTGGGTCTCGGCACCAATAAGAATCCCGCAAGGGATTTTTTTGTTGCCGATAAAGCGAGTAAACTCCTCTGCTTGCGTCCAGGTTAAAAAGTACCTGGCTATGTAGTAGCCGAGCCTCTGATCTCGGCACAAAATAAAACCGCATATGCGGTTTTATTAATTAATTTATGCGGATTTTATCTTTAATTTAGTTTGCCTGTTTTTATCTAGTATAGGGAGTTTCATTATAAGAAGGCCGTTTTTGTTTGTGGCTTCTGATTCCTCGACATCAACTTCTTGCGGAAGAATGATAGTTCTAGAAAATGAACCCCAGTAGAGCTCTCTATGGAAGTAATCGTCACCTATTTCAGCACGTCCTTCTTCTCTTTTACCCTTTATCGTTACTAAATCTCTAGTGATGGAAATATCTAAATCTTCTGGTTTAACGCCAGCCACCATCGTCTTAATAATGATATCTGAGGAGGTTTGATACATATCTATAGTGAGCTGACCTTCTGTATCATCTCCACTTTCTTTTATTTCTTCCTCGATTTGATCTAAGGATTCTATGTCTTGATTATCTTCGTCTTTTATTTTTACTATACCGGTCAATTTCTCAAAAAAGGATTTTTTATGTTTTGGCATGATTGTGTAGATTATTACTTTTAATTATATCAATATTATACAACTTTTTAAAAAACAATGCGAGTTAATATTTATATTTTTTCTACTCTTATCCTTTTTATTTTTTCAAAAAGTAAAAGTACTACAATGACTATTATCCAAAGCGATTGGAGTGTAATAAAACCACCGTTACCACTGTTGTTTACCATAAAAAAGTTGAAAGAAGAGTGTATGATTATTGCTGCTAGAAGCCCTCCCACGGTCCAAAAGAACTTTTTTACCTTTGTATCAAAGAAGTTGAATCCTATAAATAAACCAATAGATGCTGAAGAAATAGTATGTAAAACCGTAGCTCCAATAAATCTCATATTACCTGTCATAATGCCGTTTACGAGCTGGTCTTTCACAAATGGATCTATCAAGAATAAAGTATTTTCAACAGCGGCAAAACCAAGGGCAATTGTTATCATATATATTATTGGGTCTATTGGTTCATCGTTGTTTTTTGATTTCAATACTAAGAAGATAGCCATAAGGAATTTGGCACATTCTTCTATGACTGGGGCAAATATAGATACAAGGAAAAGTCTGTCTAGTGCAATATTGTTGTGTAGAGCATAACTTTTCATCCAGGTTATTGGAACTTTTAAGAAATCTATAGCTAAGATATCTTTTGTCCAATCTGTGAAAGCAATTTTTTCTAGCCACATAGCTATTATTACAGCAATCATTCCACCTATAAAAGCAAAGAATATCATTTTCTTTGGTTCCGGATTTTCTTTGTCTTCTCGAAGCCAAAAATAAAGCCATACGAAAGTTGGCAGAGCCCCTCCAAGTATTGCGAAGATTATTGGTGTTATGATGTTATGATCCATTTATTTTTAAATAGGCCAGTTTTCTATCATCAAAAGTTTTTTATTTTTGTGTGGTAAGTCTCCCCAGATTTCTTCTGTTACGAAAGGCATAAATGGATGAAGGACTTTCAAACAGGTGATAAGTATTTCATAAGTAGTCCATTGTGCAGATGCTTTTGCTTTTTCATCTGTGCCGTATATCGGTGTCTTACTTTGTTCTATTATTATATCAGCAAAGTTGTGCCAGAAGTAGTGATAAATCTTTTCACTAGCTAGATAAAATCTGTACTCATCAATATCTTTTGAAATATCTTTTACTATTTCATTTAGTTCATCGAGCTGTTTTTGATTTTCCGCAACAATTTCTGGCTTGGTATCAACATCAAATCCTTCGATATTTGAAAGGACGAATCTTGTAACGTTCCAAATTTTGTTTGCGAAGTTTTTATAACCACGGATTTTATTTTCATCAATTTTAGAGTCTGTGCCCGGAGCATTACCAACAATAAGCGCAATTCTGCCAGAATCCATTCCAAATTTTTCTGCGATTTCTATTGGATCAATACCATTGCCGAGAGATTTAGACATTATTCTACCTTTTGCATCTCTAACCGTACCGTGTAGATATACTGTGTGAAAGGGAATTGTACCAAGATTGTATCCTGTCATCATTATCATTCTCGCTACCCAGAAGAAAAGAATTCCATAACCTGTTTCCAACACATCTGTTGGGTGGAAGAAGTCTAAATCTTTTGTTTGTTCAGGCCAACCAAGTGTAGAAAATGTCCACATAGCAGAAGAGAACCATGTATCGAGAGTATCTTCATCTTGTATCCAGCCATTTTCTTGAGGTGCTTCTATGCCAGAATATATTTCAGTACCTTTGTACCATACAGGAATTCTGTGCCCATACCAAATCTGTCTTGAAATACACCAGTCCCCAAGCTTATCAATCCAGTGAAAATATGTTTTGCTAAAATAATCCGGAACAATATTTATTTGTCCTTTTTCTACGGAAGCCTTCATAATTTCTTTTAGTGTGGTATCTTGTCCGGATTTAATTCCGTTTATTTGAGAATTTTGAATTTTAAAAGTTTTATTTACAGCAATGAACCATTGAAGTTTGGGAAGTGGCTCTATGATTCCACCGGTTCTTTCTGCTGTCGAAACATTTTGTTTTACTGATTCTTCTTTTTCTAAAAGACCTTCTGATTTAAGCCATTCAACAATTACTTCACGAGCTTCCGTTGTTTTTTTACCAAGTATTCTTTCGTCCCCAATCATCATTCTGGCTTTTTCGTCTATTACTTGGATTACTGGTAAATTATTTTTTTGCCCCATTTCCCAGTCGATTGCGCTATGAGCAGGAGTAACACCAAGCGCACCTGTACCAAATTCTTTTTCTACTTCTTTATCTGCAATAATCTTGATATGTAGAGGAACACCACAAAATACTACGTCGTATTCTTTACCGATATATTGAGTGTATCTTTCATCTTCAGGGTGGACAGCTACAGCAGTATCACCAACTTTTGTTTCTGGTCTTGTTGTCGATATAGAGATAGGGAAGTCTTTTGAATATTTGAAAGTATAGAATTTTGCATCTCTTTCCTCGTAAACTATTTCATCATCTGATATAGTAGTTTGTCCTTTTGGATCCCAGTTCACAATTCTATGTCCTCTGTAAATCAGTCCATCGTCATACATTTTCTTGAAAGCAGTACGTACAGCAAGATTTCTTTTTTCGTCTAGGGTAAAGGCTTCGCGAGACCAGTCACAAGAAGCACCCAAAACTTTTAGCTGGGAAATTATTGTGTCGTGGCTTTGTGACGCAAACGCGCTAACTCTTTTTAATAATTCTTCTCTACCTAAATCATATCTTGATTTGTCTTCTTCTTTTTTAATTATCTTTTCAACTTTTGATTGGGTAGCAATAGCTGCATGGTCTGTACCAGGGAGATACAAAGCTTTTTTACCTTTCATTCTATTGTATCGAATCATTAAGTCTTCAAGAGATATAGCAAGAGCGTGGCCAGCGTGAAGAACACCAGTAACATTTGGCGGGGGCATTATTATTGTGTATTTTTCTTTGTGTCTTTCCGGTAAGTTGTCTGGGTTGAAAAAACCAGATTCTTCCCATATTTTATAGATTTTCGGCTCAGTTTCCTGAGGATTGTATGGTTTTAAAAATTTGTCGTTCATATTGGTTTATAATATCAAAAAAAGCTTTTTATTAAAAGCTTTTTATAGACTTAGATTTCCTTTTGCTTTAAATTCTGTTTCTGGCTTTTGGCCTGCAATAATGTTTAGAAAACCAGCAAGCGCAATCATAAAAGCGTTATCTGTGGATGCACTGAATTCTGGAATCATTAAATTCACTCCAATTTCTTCTGATAGCTTTGCAAAATCGTTCCTTATTTTTTTATTTGCACTTACACCGCCTCCAATCATTATTGTTTTAGCTCCGTAAGTTTCTACGGCTTTCTGTGTTTTTTTAATAATTACTTCAATTACCGCATCTTCAAATTCTCTGGCTATTTCTTGTCTAATAGCATCCGTAAGATTTTCTATTTTTTGTACAGTATAAAGTACTGCAGTTTTAATTCCAGAAAATGAAAAGTTTAGATCTTTTGAATGTATCATCGGGCGAGGTAGGGGATACGAAGTCTTTTTGTCTGGAAATTCAGTTCTGTCTTTTTCTGCAAGTTTTGATATTTGTGGTCCACCTGGATATGGAAGTCCGAGTATTCTTGCCACTTTATCAAAAGCTTCTCCAATAGCATCATCTTTTGTGTTTCCGATTATTTCGTATTTTTGATTTTCTTTGCTTAAGACGAGTTGGGTGTGTCCACCACTTACCAAAAGTGAAATCGCTGGATATTTTACTTTTAATAATGTGTAAGTTGGTTTATTTAATTTTTCTGATTCTTGTTTATTTGGTCCTAAATCTTGAATCTTGAATCCTGAATCTTCTCTATGAAGTGGAGCGACTACGATATGCCCTTCCATATGGTTTGTTGGAATTATCGAAATACCCCAAGCTTCACCAAGAGCTTTTGCAAAACAAACTCCTACCCAGAGAGCTGGCTCAAGCCCTGGCCCATTTGTAACTGCTATAGCATCTAATTCTGGTTTTTGTATCTTTTTTGCTAGATTTATGAAATCTTCAAATAAACCACTCTCATATACTAAAATATTTTTAATATTTTGAATTTTTTCTTCAGTCAAAATATTGTCAGAAGCTTCCTTTTTTATTCCAGCTTCCTCAAGACATTTTTCAAATAGGGGAACAAGATTCTTAGCATGCTCTCTTTTTGCCATCATTGGAAAAACCCCGCCGTATTGAGCGTGTAGGGCAACTTGAGAGTAGAGCTGATTACCGAGAATTTTAATATTAAAATCACTGGTTTTTTCACCAGATGTTTCAATAATACAAATACCTGTTTCGTCGCAACTTGTTTCTATACCTAAAATTTTCATTGTTTTAGATGATATCATAAAAAACTCAAAAATGGACAAGTTTATATGCTTGACATAAGATAGTATTTAGTGTATTATCTTGATGGGTTATTTAATTTAAACGATAGAAAGGTTTTAAATGAAAGTTAAGAAAGTTCTTTTGGTGGAAGATTTTCCCTCGTTGCAGGCCATGATTGCTGATATGATCAAAATCGTTTTTGGCGATGAGACAGAAGTTGTCATTGCTGGATCTCTTGAGGAAGCTCATAAAATGTGGGAAGAACATTTGGAAAGTGTTGATGCAATTTTTCTTGATACACATCTTGGAAAGGGCGTTACCACTTACAAACTCGCTAAACGTATCTCAGAGGAGTTTAATCGACCTCTTGTGAAGATCAAGCGTTTGGTAGCTATTTCAACCGATCCTGAAGCACGAAAGGAAATGGTTAGGCATGGTTGCACTCATGAGTGCAATAAGTCTGACATAATGAGTTTCCTTCAGGATTGGAAAAAAGACCATCACGCCTAAAAACAAAAAGCCGCTTTATGAGAGCGGTTTTTTTATTTCTTAGACTTAGCGAGATTTCTATCTTTAAATTTAATATATTCTTCAGAGCTCATTATCTTTCTTATGTCGGTGATTTTTTCAGTGAATTCTATTCCATCCAGATGATCGTATTCGTGTTGTATAACTCTACTAAGTATTCCATCGACTTTTAATTCAAATTCATTTCCTTTTTCATCAGTAGCTTTTATTATTATTTTCTTTGGTCTTTTGACTGGTCCAAAGAGGTTTGCATTAGCCACACTTCCACAACCTTCATAAATTATAACCTCATTTTTTGATGTCCATGTAATTTTGGGATTAATATAAACACGAAGCTTGTCTAAATCATTTGGGTTTCTAAATTTTGTTTTTCGGACTTCGGTAATAAAGATTCTTTGTTTACTACCAATTTGTGAAGCAGCCATTCCTATGAGACTATGATATCGTAAAGAATCAGATAAATCTTTAATAACCTTTTTTGTTTCTTTTGAATTAATATTATTAACCTTTTTAGATTTTTGGTTTAATATTGGGTTACCAACTTGTATTATTTTTTTAACTATCATATTTGATATTATAACATTTAAAATATGTGACAATAATCTTGCGGAAGAGATGAGATTTGAACTCATGAAGGGCTTTCACCCTTACCGCGTTTCGAATGCGGCGCCTTCAACCACTCAGCCACTCTTCCATATATAAAAACACTATCACTTTTTTGCTTTTTTTACAAAAACCTGTTATATTAGTTGACGTTTGGCCTTATCGTCTAACGGTTAGGACACGGCCTTTTCAAGGCTGTAATCGGGGTTCGATTCCCCGTAAGGTCACAGGATAAAATCGCCTATAAGGCGATTTTTATTTTGTGACCTTAAACAAGCAAACTGCTTTGCTTGTGTCGGGGAATCGAAAGATTTTTCCATACGAGCAAAGCGAGAAGGAAAAATACCCGCGACGGTAGTCGAGAAGTCCCGTAAGGTCACATCATATTGATTGAAACTTGGAAACTTGATTTTTTTGAATATATTGCAACTTTCATCAGTATGCTATATCATATAAATAATGGTAAGTAGAAATAATCAAATAAATATAGTTTGGTGGGCAACTCATTTAAGTGGGTAGCTTTTCTTATATTTATAATTATTAAGATAATGAAAGATACTCACTTTTGTAAGTGAGCTTTTTTATTAAATTTAATTAATTATGAATAAATATATTTTTAAACAACACTGTACTGAATTTTGGCGCAATAAATAATGTGCGTTTATAGGTTATTACAATTAAAATAATAAAAATATGAAAACAAATATAAAATCATTAAAAAATTTACCAAATAGTGAAGGTTATTATGGGGCTTTTGGTGGAAGTTTTATTCCATCTGAGTTAGTAGAACCATTAATGGAAATTGAAAGAGAATATCTAAAAGCAAAAAATGATCCTTCATTCAAAAAAGAATATTCCGACCTACTTAAGAATTATGTTGGCAGGCCGTCTCCATTGTACTTTGCAAAAAATTTAACAAATAAATTAGGCGGTGCGAAGATTTATCTAAAGAGGGAAGATTTAAACCATACTGGAGCTCACAAAATAAACCATTGTTTGGGTGAAGCATTGCTTGCTAAAAGAATGGGTAAGAAAAAACTTTTGGCAGAAACTGGTGCTGGGCAACACGGAGTTGCCCTTGCTACCGCGGCTGCTTTACTTGGTCTTGAATGTGAAATTCATATGGGGGCAATCGATGTAAAAAAAGAACATCCAAATGTTACTCGTATGAGAATTTTAGGGGCAACGGTTGTGGAGGTTACTAGTGGGGGAAAGTGTTTGAAAGATGCAGTTGATAGTGCCTTTTCAAAATTTATTGTTGAATATAAAACAACATTTTTTGCTATAGGTTCAGTAGTTGGACCTCATCCTTATCCAATGATGGTTAGAGATTTCCAATCTATTGTTGGGGAAGAAGCAAAAAGACAGATTATCGAGAAGGAGGAAAAATTACCAGATTATTTAATTGGTTGCGTAGGGGGCGGGTCTAATTCCATCGGATTATTTCATGAATTTTTGGATGATCCAAGTGTGGATTTAATCGGAGTAGAACCCGCTGGCAAGGGATGTGAAGTTGGACAACATGCAGCAACTATTACATATGGGACACCAGGAGTGATACACGGGATGAAGACGATCGTATTGCAGGATAATAATGGTGAACCAAACCCCGTTCATTCAATTGCTTCTGGATTAGATTATCCAGGGGTCGGACCAATTCATGCTCATCTAAAAGAGATTAAAAGAGTTGATTATACTTCAGTATCTGATGATGAAACCATTAATGCTTTTCTTGAGTTATCAAAAGTTGAGGGTATTATTCCTGCGCTAGAAAGTGCTCATGCGGTAGCTCATGCCATGAAATTAGCGCCAACACTGAGTCAGGACAAAATAATAATTGTTAATCTTTCTGGTCGAGGTGATAAAGATGTTGATTACGTTGCTGGGTTACTGAACTTATAATAAGTTTCTATAAAATATAAAAAACCATCTTAGCAGGTGGTTTTTTATATTTGAATAAAAACACGCAGAGATCTCTCCCTGCGTGATACTTTGTGTTATTTCCAGCAAAGAGTGCGATAGTCTTCGAGCATTACAGCTACAGTCGGTCTGACCCCAGCGCCTTGCCCCGACATCATACACTCTCCAAATGAATACTCGCTCTTATCGATGACATGCACAGCATTTCCAACCCCGCCCGGAATCCAGGGATAGAAGTTGGAATTTGAAATGCTTACAAACCCACCCATGATATCCCATTTTCCACCTATCTTGTGTCGTCTGAATTTTTTACCTACAAAATGTGGTTCGCTCAGAATTTTATGATTCGAGAAAAACACCATCATGCGGTAATCGTCGCCGGCTTGTAATTTTTCCAAGTCAGCGGAGCTTAATTCAAACTTCCCAAATTCGTGCGGTGTGATGAATCTTCCGTTTGCAAGTGCTGTATTGAAGAAGGCGCACGTTTTCATTATTACATCTTTAAGCTCTCCGTTTACGAGAGACAGACTGTCCGTAGCGTTTGGCTCAGCATATCCAAGACGTCTAGCTTCATCGCAGGCTTCCTCTAGTGATATACCAGAAGCCATTTGATGAAAAATATAATTCAGGGTGCCATTTAAGACCACCTCAATTTCTATTTTTTCTTTAATGTCGATATTGAGATTTTTCACCAACTGAATTATCCCAGTACCTCCACCAACACAAGCAGTGTGTCCGATTGTTTCCAGATGTTCCCAAAGTTTTAACATGTGATAGGCAAGTGCGCCTTTTTCACAGGTAATTACTGGGACCCCGTATTTTGCACATAGCAAGATATAGTCTCTTGCTTTTTCACCTTTATCTAAGGTTGAGATTGTCAAAAACACGGCTTTTGGCTTTTCTGTTTTGAGTAATAACTCGAATGAATTAGAGTTGCTTCTGTTTATCATAAAGCAAACTTCTAATTTCATATCCTCAAGTCTTTGCTTGAGATATCTGGCTATCTTGCCAGTACCTATAATAGCGACCTTTCTTTTCATTTGTTACTCCTTTTTTCAATTTACTAAATCTAAATTTATGGTAGCAGACTATGTGAAAGATGTGAAGCTTTTTGCATTTTGCCTATATAAATGCTATATTTTGAAACACAAAAGGGCGGTTAGCTCAGTTGGTAGAGCGCTTCATTGACGTTGAAGATGTCAGAGGTTCGAATCCTCTACCGCCCACTTTTAAAGTCCCTCTAATGGGACTTTTATAATTGGGCGGTAAGCAAGCCAACTGCTTGGCTTGCGTGAGGATTCGAACAGCGGAATCATATTTTTATAGCAAGAAAAATAGATGAGCTGGTGCCCAGCCTTTTCAGAGTGTCGACGAGGAAAAAGGCGAGGGAGAAATTCCTCTACCGCCCACAAAATTAATTTCTATTGTTTTTTATATTTTTTGGTGTAGTGTTTAAAATAGATTAACCAAAGAAAGGGAGTGACATGAATATACTTGTATTAAATGGTCCGAATTTGAATCTCTTAGGAAAAAGAAACCCTGAGAAATATGGGACGGAAACATTAAATGATGTACTTGCAAACATAACGCGTGCGGCGCATGTGATTGGGGGTATCCAGCTCGAAGCTCATCAGTCGAATCATGAAGGTCAGCTTATCGATTGGATACAGCAAGCCGTTCTTGATCCGAAAGAACGCTTCGAAGGTATAATTCTCAACGCAGGCGGTCTCACACACTCTAGCATCGCTTTACGTGATGCGGTAGAGTTTGCAAGAGATCTCGGAACCCCCACGGTAGAAGTTCATCTGTCCGATATTCATAAGAGGGATACATTTCGCCATGTTTCTTTTTTAACAGAAGTTTGCATCGGGCAGATCTGTGGAAAAAAAGGACAAGGCTACTGTGAGGCCTTAGAAGTGCTCGTGGAACACGTAAGAGCAAAACAGAGATGATAACCTGTTCAAAAACCCAAACCGCTAAGTATAAAATTTTTGGCGGTTTTTTAATTATATAGTAGAGGTAATTTTATTTAGTTTTCAAATACTTATAAATATCTTCCAAAGCTTTAATAGCATCGCCAACAGCGATATTGTTTTGTTTATATAATCCATCTGTGCAGTCTCCGGCTGCCCACACACCTTCCTCTGAAGTTTTTTGATTTTTAGGATCTACTATTACGCTTTCTTTTTCATCAAGCTCCACTATACCGTTTTTGATATACTCAACACTCGGATTTGCACCTATTTCCACAAATATTCCTTGTACTGGAAGCTCTTTTATTTCCTCGCCATCTTTTTCTTTGTAAACAATCCCAGAGACAAAATTGTCGCCTTTTATTTCTATCAAATCTACATTTGGTAATGCATGAACCCTTGGGTCTGAAAGAAGTTTTTTAATAGTAATTGGATCAGCTCTGAAATCGCTTCTCTGAAGTATTGTTACACTTTTTGCATATGAAAGAAGCTGAGAAGCAGATTCAAAAGCAGAGTTGCCGCCACCAATTACTGCAACATCCATACCTCCAAACATTGGAGCGTCACAAGTAGCACAATAGGTAATTCCTTTACCTTCAAATTTGTCAGAACCTTTCACTGTAAGCTTTCTTCTGATGCTTCCAGAAGCAATTAAGACTGTTTTTGATCTATATTCTGATTTATTTGTTTTTATCAAAAAGTTCCCGTCTGATTCTTTTGTTAAATTTAAAACAGTTTCTTTTTCTTTAATATCCACAATTTCTCCAGAGTAAGCTTTGAGGTGATTTTCAAGATTTTTTATAAGTTCTTCACCACTTATTGAAATAGAACCAATCCAATTTTGAATATCGTTTGATACAACACTTTGATTACGAAAACTTTCTGTTATTAAAACAGTTTTTATTTTCTTTCTGGCAGCATATACACCAGCGGCTACGCCAGCTGGCCCACCACCGATAATACATAAGTCAAAGACTGATTCAGGATTCATGATTCAAGATTTATGATTAATTAATAAATGATTTTGATTTTGTTATGAGCCCCTGTAATAATCTGTGGGCAATTTCTAATTGTTCTTGTATTTTGTTATATTCTTTTTGATCTATATAGCCTATATCTTTTGCGATAAGCAGTTGGTTTTTTAGTTCAGTTAGCGAGCCCTGAGACATGTAGTAGAATTGAACCTTTTCTTTATATCTCTGTCTGCCAAAACCTTCCGCTATATTTGAAGTTATCGATACGGCAGATCTTTGCATTTGGGATGTCAAACCAAAGATCTCATTTTTTGGAAATTTTTTAGTGAGTTTATAAATATTAACAACTAATTTATGAGATTCTTGCCAACTGACCAAATCTGTAAATTCTTTGATTTTAGTATTTTGTTGTTTCCCATTCATGAATCTTAAATCTTGAATCATGAATCTTTTCCTACTTGATTTTGCTTCTTCTGAGAAAAGCTGGCACAGCACCCCAGTCATCATCGTCATCAGAAAGTGTTTCTTTTTTAGGTTCCACTTGTTTTTCTGGCTGAGCTTCCTTTTCTGGAGCTGGTGAACCAAATATTTTTCCTTTCTTGTCTTCTTTCTCCTCTTCTTTATTTGGTGTAATTACAGAATGAAAAAGTGATTTCTTTGTAGGGAAGTCTGAAAAACCAGAAGCTATGACTGTAATCTGAATTTCATTTTTCTTAAGTTTATCACTATGAACTGTACCAAAAATAACTTTTGCACCTGGGTCGATTGATTCAGTAATAACTTTTGCAGCGTCTTGGATTTCAAAAAGTGTAAGGTCGTCGCCACCAGCGATAGAGAAGAGGACTCCTTTTGCGCCATTTATAGAAACTTCAAGAAGTGGGGAATTGATAGCCATTTTTGCAGCTTCTTCGGCTCTCTTTTCACCCGAAGCAGTACCTACACCCATAAGTGCAGATCCAGCATTTTCAATAACAGCTTTAATATCTGCGAAGTCGATATTGATTGTTCCTGGTGTTGTAATCAAATCTGAAATACCTTCAACAGCTTGTCTTAAGATATCGTCACAGATTGCGAAAGCGGATTTTGCTGTAGTTTCTCTTGTGACCATTGCCATAAGTCTGTCGTTTGGTACAACAATAATAGCGTCAACACATTTTCTGAGTTCCTCGATACCTTGTTCTGCAACCTTATTTCTTTGGAGTCCTTCAAATGAGAATGGCTTTGTGACAACAGCAATCGTAAGTATCCCGAGCTCTTTTGCTGTCTTTGCTATGAGAGGAGCTGCGCCCGTGAAAGTACCACCACCTTCACCACCAGCGACAAACACCATATCCGCGCCTTTGAGAGCTTCTTGAATTTCTTCTTTAGTTTCTTCTGCCGCTCTTTTACCAAGCTCAGGATTCATACCAGTACCCAAACCTTTAGTGAGATTTTTTCCGATGTGAATTTTCTTGCTTGCAAGGGAGTGATGTAAGTCCTGAGCGTCTGTGTTTATAGCAATGAATTCAACTCCTTTAACTTTTGAGTTGATCATATGATTTACAGCGTTTTTACCTGAACCTCCTATACCTAGGACTTTTATTCTAGCGAATGTCTCTACTTCTGGTTTTATTTGTGGCATGTTAAAAACTGGCTGTCGGGCACTTGGCCTTTCCAGCAAAATTAATAATTAATAATCTCAAATTTCTTTACCCTATAATATCAGAATAGAACAAAAAAAGAAAAGAGTTGACCTCTTTTCTTCTTTGATTTGTAATTAACCTTACTAAGGAAGGAATTGTTTAAACCAGTTAAACAAATTAATCCAAAATGGTTTTTTATTGTTTGGATTTTTTATTCCATTTGGAATATCTTCTCCGCTGTTTATTCCCCATACTGCCAAGCCGTAAGAGACAGACCATGAGGAATCCATCGTTTTACTATTTTTAATTGTAGAAATTAGATTTACGGATGCGATTTTTGAAGGAAGCTTAAGAGATGACTTTGCCAAGTCTTCTATCGTCTCAATACTCGAACCCCCACCAGTAAGAACTATTCCAGCGGGGAGAAGACCGCTTCTGCCAATTTTTTTCAAATGAGCTTCAACTAAATCAAAAATATCTGAAAGCCTTGCTGTGACTATTTCTTCCAGCTTCTTTTTAGGGTATTGTCCATCAGTATCTATTCTTCCCGTTTTTATTCCTTCTGCTTCATCAATAGGAATTCTAAATCCTAGAGCGATGTCGTTTGTAATATCTGAACCTCCGATCGGGAAAACCTCGAGCGATATTGGAGTGTTGTTTTCAAAAACTACTATTGAAACTGTTTCTGATCCTATATTTGAAAGCACACACCCAGCTATCTTTTGTGTTTTATTTAAATTGACCAAACTTGCTGCTAGTGGGGAAGCCATCACATCTATTACATCTACACCAGCATTTTCTACTGATCTTATTATATCGTTTAGGTGTTGTTCGAGACAAACTACGAAAAGTGCTTTTACTTCTAACCTTGTGCCATGCATACCGGCTGGTCTGCCAATAACTATTTGCCCGTCTATTTTGTATGATATTGGTATTGAGTGAATTATTTTTTTGTTTGTAATTGCAGACTGGGAGATTTCTTCTTCCGCTTCGATTAGAACATTTTTGACATCCATATCTGTGATTTCTGAATCTGCTTTTGAAATCATCACAGAGCCTTTTGATACAATTCCAGAAAGACCGATACCTCCGATAGAGATGTAAGCTTTCTTGATTTTTATTTTAGAAGTTTTCTCTGCTTGATCAATTGCCAATCTCAAACACCTAGCTACATCAGTCGTGTTTAAAATATATCCATGTCTCAAACCTTTTGATTCAGCGAAGCCCGTGCCGATTATATTTGTATTTATAACACCATCATCTGTTTTTACTTTTTCAGCAACAACCACCTTTATTTGGTGTGTTCCGATATCTATTCCGACTGATATTTTTTGTGACATTTTTTAGTAATAAAATTAGCTTTTGTTTTTACCACCAAATTATATCAGAGTATAATTATATTTGAAAATGATTTCTGTGCATTTCTTCAATTTTCTCCATTTTTGTGCCATGGTCAAAACCAAGAAGGTGGACACAGCCGTGTATAAAAAGGTATGAAAGGAAGTTCTTATAAGACCTATCAAAGGTTGGTGCCTTTTTCTTTGCTATTTCTTGGCAGATGAAGATTTCCCCGATATTTTTATCGACAGAAAAGCTCAATATATCCGTTGGAGTATTGATATTCCTGTATTTGCTATTTAAATTTTGTATCGCCTTCTTCCCGACTATTACTAGAGAAAGGGAATAGTCCTTTCCTAATATATGGTCTTTCATAGCAGAAAATGGCAAGCTTATAAGCTTGCCATTTGTCTTGTTTGTGATAATAAAATTACTGTCTTTTAACACTACTTTTTTCTTGATGGGTTTTCTGAGATTTTACCCATTTTAATGAGTTCTTCTCTTTCGGTTCTTCTTCTTATACCTTCAAGTGTTTTTACTTTTGTCTTGTAGTGAGAAAGCTTTCTGCTAGCATATCTTAAAGATCTTACTCTTGGTAAGACTCCAGATCCTTGCACTTTCTTAGTGAACCTTCTTAGGAGGCTTGTGTTGTTTTCGTTGCTATTTTTTTCTACTTCAATATTGATTGTCATACGGTCTAAAATATTAGCATTTTGCCTGCTAAAAAGCAAATTTAGTTTTTACCCCTTGTTGTTTTGAGGTATCCTGCCAAGTCATTTATAGAGATTGTCTCTTGGTTTCTTGTGATGTTTTCCCTTACCATAACAGAATTATCTAGAGATTCTTTTTTACCCATTATTATTACATAAGGTACTTTGGACTTTTCTACAAGAGAAAATTGGCTACCAAATTTGTCTCTACCAAGCATATGATAAACAAAAATCTTTTCCTTTCTCAATATTTCAATTACATCCAGACTTTTATGTTTTGCTTCCTCTCCGAGCTGTATGTAGAAGGCAATTGGCTTCTGAAGCTTTGAAACTTTTTTCTCTGCTGATTTCTTTTTTAAAAATATTTTTAATCCTATTCCCGGGACATCTTTTTTGTTGCCGAGCTTTTGAGAAAGTCCATCGTATCTGAATCCTATAGCAAGGACTTCTTTTTCATTATCTGCATTTTTGATCTCAAAAATAGTTTGTGAGCAGTATTTTCTATCTGGTACCAAACAATTATTTATTTTGTAAGGTATGCCCATTATTTCTATATATTCTAGAACTTCTTTAAAATGAGTTCTACTTGCGTCTGAGAGACAGCTGAGGGATGTTGGAGCATTGTCTTTTACTTTTCCAGGATCACAAGCTTCACATGGTAAAAGATAGAAAGGGTCCTTTTTAAAATTTTGTCTGCAGTGGGCGCTTAAGCTGTTAAGATTTTTTTTGTAATAATTTGTAAAATCTTTTGTAAATTTATTTGTTGATTCTTTATCTCCAATACTGTTTATCTCTATAATAAGGTTTTTATATCCGTTATCTTTCAATATTGATGAAGCTGTTTTTATAATCAAAGCTTCGGCTATACTTTTTGAACTTCCCATTATTTCAAGATTAAAAGATGTTTTGTTTCTTTCTTTTTTGGAATTGCTTTCATATATATACATAAGTGGCTGGGGGAGAGAGTTCATATTGTTTTCATAATATTCTCGAAGTAAGGCAACTCTTTCCTCAGAAAATTCCTTAGAGAAAAACCATGGCATACCTGTGCAGTTTCTAGCCCAGCTTTCTTTTAATCCTGCTGATTTTTTAATATCTTCTTTATTTGGTACTGGGGATTTAATAGGGGTAAAACCATAATATAAAGAAGCTTCAATATTTTTGTCTATTGGCATAAAGTTCACCACGGAAGATTCTTTATTACTTACTTTCTTTTGTTTAGTTTTCATTTTAGTAATTACTATATGATCCGGTAAAGACAGATATTTTGTTGAAAGGGAATAGTCTAAGGAAAACTCTTCCTTTCATACTTTCTTTTGTAATCGGTCCCCAGTATCTCGAATCCGAGCTGTCATGTCTATTGTCACCCATCATAAAATATTCGTCTGCCTTGAGTGTGGCTGTCATATTTATATTTCTATAATAAGGGGAAAGCTTATCTATAAAAGTGTATGGTTCATTCAATAATAAGCCTTCTGGATTTTTCTCATTGTAGATTTTTACTTGGTCACCTTTTATTTCTACTGTTTCTCCCGGGAGTCCAATTACTCTTTTGATGAAGTAAACATTTTTACTAAGTATGTTTGAATTCTCGAGTGCTTTGGGTGGGACTTTGAAGACGATTATCTCACCTCTCTTTGGTTCTTCAAATCTATAAGAAATCTCATCTACTACCAAGTAGTTGCCATCTGCAAAAGTGTGGTCCATTGATTTACCAGAAACAACAAAAGGACTCGCTATATACATACGAATCGGTAGTACTATTATAATAGACAATACTACGACACTGAAGACTTCTTTCCAAAAACTTTTAATTTGTTGCATTTCGCTTATTTTATTCTAAAAAATCGTTTGACACAAGGGGACTTTTGTTTTTTGTTTGTTTTAGGCTATTTTAATATTTTTATTTTTTGTAATACAATACTCTATATGAATTACATAATAGTTGGTCTTGGAAATCCAGGACAAGAATACGACAATACTAGGCACAATACTGGTCGAATGATTGTCGATGCGTTTGCAAAGAAGGTTGGTGTAGATGAATGGAAGGAAGATAAAAAAATAAAGTCGGAAGTCGCAAAGGTGAAAGTGGGGAAGAATACCGCCCTTTTAATAAAGCCTAATACTTTTATGAATAAATCTGGTGATGCGGTGAGGTCTTCGGTAAAAAGTAAAAAAGCTGCGGAAACACTTTTGGTAATTCATGATGATCTTGATATTCCTTTCGGGAATATAAAAATGTCTTTCAATAAAAGTGCTGGTGGACATAGGGGTGTGGCTTCTATTATTAAAGCAATAAAGACAGAAGGGTTTATTCGGCTTAGAGTGGGGATTTCTCCAGCGACTGCTAGTGGAAAGATAAAAAAGCCATTGGGCGAAGAAGCTGTAGAGAAAGCGATACTTGGCAAATTCAAACCAGCGGAAACTTTGGAATTTAAAAAGATAATGAAAAGAGCAAGTGAAGGTTTGGAAGTACTTATGGAAAGCGGAAAGGAGATTGCGACCGGGGTGGTAAATTCGGGGAACTAGGGGAGAAAAGATTCAGGATTCATGATTTAAGATTCATGAATAAATACAAAAAACGGGTTTTGCCTCTGACAAAACCCGTTTTTTCTTTCTCCCCAAATCTCTTTACAAAAAACAAAAAGTGGTGTTAAATTGAAAAAGAACAGAACCTTTATATTAATTACTTCGCCATAGCCAAGAGGTGCTTAGTTTGGGCATTTGCTGGCTATGGCGAACACAATTCGGTGTTCGAGATAGTTGGAAACAAAAAGAAAGGATGATGACGCCATGAAAAAAAACATGTCCCCATCAACGACGACAGAAGGGCAGATTGCGAAGCTTCAGGAAATTTTTGCTGCAGCCTTGCGCAAGGCAATGTTACCCAGAGATGCGGTTCAGCTTACACTCGAGCTTCAGGGAAGGGTGCTAGCTAAAGAATTAATTAGCGCGGTTCATAAAAGAGTTCAAATCGCCGGTGGAATTTTTATGATTAATGTAAAAATTGATCGTACAAAATCTTTGCGAGAACTCATTAGTGGATTTCATCACTATGACGCGGTATATGATGAAGATTTAATAAAATCTGCACCAGGCGGTGTCCTAACTGAAGTAGATTTGTATTTTTTCCAATTCGGTGGAGTTGGTTGTAATGAAGTAGCGGAAAAATACGATGAACTCAGTATGGTTCAACCAGATCCTTATTTGTTAGCTTGGTTTAATAAAGAAAATCCGTCATTTTCGAAAGAATACCCCAATATTCTTACATGGCAGGATTCTTCTGGTGAGTGGTGTGATATCAGATTTAGACATACTGAAAATGGGCCAACTGTTTTTATCAACCATCTATCTTCCTGCGGTTATTCTGGTGGGTGGTGGTATGTTGGTGTTCGCAAGAAGTAAAACGTTCATATGGGGAATTAGTTTCCTCGCACCCCTTCAAAAGAGGGGTGTTTTTTATATACAAAATACAAAAGGCGCGCCCGTAGGGCGCGCCTTTTGTATTTAATTTAGTTTTTACTATTTAACAAAACTCAATCCCATTTTTTGACCCTTAGCTTCGAAGAGATTGATTTTGAAAGTGTAGCTTTTACCCAAGCTAATCTTTTCTTTCATTTTTGCTTCTCCACCAAAATCTGAAATGTGTACAAGTCCTGCTACTCCTTCTTCAATACTTGCGAGTGCGCCGTATTTGTTGAATTTTATAACAACAGCTTCTACTTCATCACCTTTCTTATATTTCTTTTCTGCTTCAACCCAAGGATTTGTTTTAAGCGCTTTAACAGAGAGAGAGACTTTTCCGTCTTTTACTTCTATTACTTTTACTTTTACTTTATCACCTTGTTTGAATAATGTTTTTGGATCTTCAACAAGTGCCCAGTCGATTTCTGAAATATGCACAAGTCCTTCCAAACCATCTTCAAGTTTTACAAAGATACCAAAGTCCACAACGCCAGTGACTTCTCCATCCAAGATATCTCCAACAGCATATTTATTTGCCATTTTCTGCTTCTCTTTTTTCTCAAGATTTTTCTCAGAGAAAATAAGCTTACCTTCTTTTGGAGTTGCTGTGATTATAGCGACTGCAATTTTCTGACCAACAAGCTTTTTAAGCTCATCGATTATTTTATCTTTGTTTCCATCATCTATTTTTGGATAGTGTTCTGCTTTAAGCTGAGATGCAGGTAAGAAACCTACGATACCTTGCCATTCAAGCATAAGACCACCTTTGTTTGCTTCTTTTACAAGAATTTCAAAAATAGTTTTGTTTTTGATAGCTTTTTCTGCTTCGTCCCAGATAAGAGCCTGTCTAGCTTCTTTAAGTGAGATTTCAACATAGCCATCTCTACCATTTGTATCTACAACTTTAGCGGATACAGTGTCACCGATATTTAATTTTTTTATAACATCTCTTGCGGTAATAAATTCTTTACCATAAATAAGACCAGTTCCAAAAGGTTGGAGGTCCACATAAACTCTAGCTTTTTCTATACCAATAACTTTTCCTTCGACAACTTCTCCATTTGCTGGAGGGTTTTTTGTGTCATTGAAGAACTTTGCCATAAGTGTATTTGATTTGGCTTTTAAGGCCTCTTCAGCAACACTAAGCACTTTTTCTACACCATCTTTTTTTTCTTTCATAAATAAAATCCGCTCAAGGCGGACAAATAATTGTTCGCTCAAAAAGTTTCGTTCATCTTCCTCAACTAGCATTTTCTGATGACCGAGGTTACCTTTTATTGCAACTGCTATTAACAGACTACATTATATATAAAAGAAGAGAAAAGTCAAAACACTGGTAATCAGGGTGGAGTCTCGACCAGCTCGTCGAGGCTCCACCTTGGTAAAATTTCCCTTTGCGGAAAGACCTGAATTTGCTATAATACATACATATGATCATCACTTATCAAGGAGTGGATTTTTTTAAAGTTCAATTTGGAGACACCACTTTGGCTTTCAATCCAATTTCAAAAGAATCGAAGTTTAAGAATACGCGTTTTTTTGCTGATATTGCTCTTGTGAGTTTAAACCATGTTGATATGAATGGTACAGAAAATCTTTCCTACAACGGCAAAGAGCCTTTTGTTATTTCTGGTCCAGGTGAATATGAAGTAAAAGATATTTTTATAAAAGGTTTTGTTTCAAAATCACTTTATGGAGGAAAAGAAAAAATAAATACTATTTATTCTATTAATCTAGAAGGTATGAACCTTTGCTACCTCGGAGCTATTTCTGATATCAATCTTTCAAGTGATGTAAAAGAAGCCCTTGGTGATGTAGATATTCTTTTCTTACCAATAGGTGACGATGGAGTCCTTGACGCTGCAAAAGCAGAAAAACTTTCTGTGGAAATCGAGCCGAAAATAATTATCCCTATGCATTATGGAGAAGTCGGTAATAAAGATGCCCTTAAGAAATATTTGAAAGAAGCAGGCGAGGATAATGTGAAACCAATAGAAAAGCTTACAATCAAGAAAAAAGATTTAGAGGGTAAGCAAAGTGAGGTTGTTGTTCTTTCTGCAAATATATAAAATGAGCAAGATTTTAGACAAGCTTAAAGGTATGTCTGAAGAGAAGAAAGTAAAATTCGCAGTATTTAGTGCTATTTTTATTACTCTTCTCGTGTTAATATTTTATCTTGTTGTTAGTAGTGTTTTTTATGGAGCGAATAAAACGAATATACAAAGCAAACCAATATTTGATACAAAAGTTTTTAACGATATGAAGGGAAGTTTTATAAAATTGTTTAATAATTAAAATTATGGCATCGGACGACAAAGATTCTAAAAAAGAAGATCACAAAGTACTTACTGATAGAAGTATTATTTCTGAGATGAAAGAGTCATATCTGGATTATGCGATGTCTGTTATTACACAGCGTGCTCTTCCTGATATTCGTGATGGTTTAAAACCTGTACATAGAAGAATACTTTACGCGATGGGTCAGATGAACCTTACTTCAGGTGCAAAGACAAGAAAGTCCGCAGCTGTCGTGGGAGAGGTGCTTGGTAATTACCATCCACACGGTGATGTTGCCGTTTATGATTCCATGGTGAAGATGGCTCAAGATTTTTCTTTTAGATACCCTCTTATTATTGGACAGGGTAACTTTGGTAACATCGATGGAGACTCAGCAGCGGCTATGAGATACACAGAGGCGAAGATGTCAAAGATCGCCGGTGAAATGCTCAAAGATTTGGAAAAAGAAACTGTCGAATGGAATCCCAATTACGATAATACAAAGAAAGAGCCAGCGGTGCTTCCTTCTGCAGTTCCCAACCTTCTATTAAATGGTACTCTTGGTATTGCTGTCGGTATGGCGACAAACATTCCTCCACACAATATGGGAGAGGTTATTGATGCGACCACCCATCTTATAGATAATCCAGAGGCTACCACAGAAGATTTATTGCAATTCATTAAAGGTCCAGATTTTCCTACAGGTGGAACAATTTTTAATCAAGCAGATATAAACCACGCTTACTCAACAGGTAGAGGAGGTGTACTTACAAGAGGTCATGCAGAAATTATTGAAGACAAAAAAGGACAATTTCAAATCATTGTTTCTTCAATCCCTTATAGAGTAAACAAAGCCGAGCTTATAGTAGCTATTGCTGAGCTTGTAAGAGAAAAGAAAGTGGAGGGTATTAAAGGTCTCAGAGACGAATCCACAAAAGATATTCGTATCGCAATCGATTTGAAAAACGGTGCTCAGCCTCAAAGTGTTTTAAATTATTTATATAAACACACACAGCTTGAAGAAAAGTTTCACTTCAACCTTGTTGCTCTTATAGACGGTGTGCCGAAGACTCTCTCTCTGAGAAGCTTTTTAGATGAGTTCGTAGGTCACAGAAAAATAGTTGTTAAGAGAAGAACAGAATTTGATCTAAGAAAAGCCGAAGCTCGCGAGCATATTTTACTTGGTTTGAAAAAGGCTCTCGACCATATAGACGAAATCATCAAGCTTATAAAGAAATCAAAAGATGTGGATGATGCTCGTGCGCAACTCATGAAAGTATTTAAGTTCAGTGAGCTACAAGCCAATGCTATTTTGGAAATGCGTCTGCAGAAGCTTGCTGGTCTTGAAAGAAAGAAAATAGAGGACGAGCTTAAAGCTATACAAGAGATTATTTCTGATTTGAAAGATATTTTGGCTAAACCGAAAAGAATTTTACAAATTATAAAAACAGAGCTTGCAGAAATAAAAGATAAATACGGTGATGAAAGAAGAACAAAAGTTGTAAAAGGCGGAGTAAAAGCTTTTTCAGAAGAAGACTTGATTGCTGATGAAGAGAGCATACTCGTTCTTACATCTGGAGGATACGTGAAGAGGACAAATCCAGAAGAATACAAAAAACAAAAAAGAGGTGGTGTGGGTGTAGTGGATTTGGATACAAAGGAAGAAGATTTTATTACTCACTTCCTTACAGCTTCAACACACAACGATATTCTTTTCTTTTCAGATAAAGGAAAAGCATATCAGATAAAAATGTACGATTTACCAGAAGGTAAGAGAGCAACAAAGGGTAAATCAATTGTAAATTATCTTTCTATTTCTAGTGAAGAGAAAATCACTTCTGTACTTGCAATGCCAAAAGAGATGAAGAGTATGAAGCTTTCTCTTATTCTTGTTACCAAAAATGGTACAGCAAAAAGAGTTGATGCTGAGAGTTTTAAAGATGTAAGAAGAAACGGTCTTATCGCTATTACTCTAGATGCAGGCGACGAGCTGAACTCAGCGCTTTTTATGAGTGATTCAGATGAAATCGTTATAGCTACTGCAAAAGGCCAGTCCATAAGATTTAAAGGCAAGGATATCAGAGTAATGGGTAGAAATGCTTCAGGTGTCCGTGGTATTAAGCTTGGAAAAGGAGACTCTGTGGTAGGTACAGACATAATCAAAAAAGAAATGAATAATCCAGAGCTTTTGGTAGTGAGCTCAAATGGTTATGGAAAGAAAACGCCTTTAAAAGAATACAAAGTCCAAAACCGTGGTGGATCAGGAATAAAAACAATGAAGGTTACACCAAAAACAGGTGAGATTATTTCTTCAAGAGTTGTCTGTGAAGGCGAAGAAGAGCTTGCAACTATTTCAAAGAAAAGTCAGGTCATAAGAGTAGAAGTAAAAGAGATTCCAAGTCTTGGAAGACAGACTCAGGGTGTTAGGGTGATGAAGCTTAGAGAAGGAGATTCGATTGCTTCGGTAACACTTATATAAGAAATACAAAAGCGGGGTTTGCCTTTGGCAAACCCCGCTTTTGTATTTCTTTTTTATTTTTGTGATATAATATTATGAACAAAAACATGTTTTCTGACCCAGAAAAAAATATAGAACAATTTAATCTAGCAAAAGGTAGCTATGTTGCAGACCTCGGCGCTGGCTCTGGTTTTTATTCTTTTGCTTCTGCAAAAGTAGTAGGGGAATCTGGAAGAGTTTATTCTCTTGATATACAAAAAGATTTACTAGAAAAAATCAAAAAAGAATCAGCTCTCAGACATCTTGGTAATATTGAGATTATTTGGGCAGATTTAGAGCATCTTGGTGGCACGAAACTCAGAGAATCATCTATGGATGCTGTCGTGATGGCAAATATTCTTTTTCAGTTATCATTAAAAGACAATACTGTTCTGGAAGTAAAAAGAATACTTAAAAATAATGGAAAAGTTTTACTTATAGATTGGCTCAGCTCTTTCGGTGGTATCGGTCCACAGCCAAAAGACGTCTTATCAAAAGAAAAAGCAGAAGAAATTTTTGCAAAAAACGGGTTCGTTGTTGAGAAAGAATTTGCCGCCGGGGCACAACATTATGGTATAATTTTTAGAAAGAAATAAACAAACACTATGAAGAATAATTTTCAAATAATTTTAATTTCTATTTTCGGTTTTTTTATAATTTTAGGTATTGCTGCTTTTTCTCTATATAAAGCTAAAAATACTACTGGAGCAACTACACCGATTACAGTCTGGGGGACAATAGATGCGAATAACTTCGAATCTTTTGTAAATAAAGTCAAAATCGATTTGGGTAAAGAAGTGTTGGTTAAATATACACAAAAGAATTTAGCTACTTTAGATGCAGAGCTTATAGAGGCTATTGCAAGTGGAGCTGGACCAGATGCTGTTCTTTTGCCTCAAAATCTACTTTACAGATATTACGATAAAGCTTATATGATTCCTTTTAAAAATCTTCCTGAAAGATTATTTAAAGATACTTTTGTTCAAGAAGGGGAACTATTTCTTACAGGTAGCGGTGTAATGGGTTTGCCGTTTTTCATCGATCCGTTGGTTATGTATTGGAACAGAGATATTTTGTCCAATGCTGGTATTGCTGCCCCGCCTTCAAAGTGGTCAGAATTTCCAATACTTGCTGAGAAGATTTCAAAGACCGACAATAGCGCAAATGTTTTACAAAGTGCGGCTCCTCTCGGGGGATATAAAAATATAAACAATGCCAAAGGTCTTGTGAGTGCTCTTATAATGCAGGCGGGTAGCTCTATCGTGAAAGTTGAAGCGGAAGGCCTCACGAGTGCTCTAGGGGGTAAAAATGAATTTGATCCAAATAGCAATGAAATTCCAGCGATTTCCGCAATGAGATTTTACACAGATTATTCAAATCCAAAGAAATCTGTTTATTCTTGGAATAATGCATTGCCGACATCTAAGCAAATGTTCTTAAGTGGTGACTTAGCGATTTATTTTGGTAAAGCATCAGAGGCTACAGATATTGCAGAGAAGAATCCTAATCTTAATTTTGATGTTGCGCCATTGCCTCAAATAGTAGATACAAAAAATAAAATCACATATGGAGATATTCAAGGTTTTGTTATTTTAAAAAGTTCACCAAATATTGTTCAGGCTTTTACTTCCATATCTACTCTTATTGGTGTGGATACCGTACCCTTATTTTTGAATTTTAATAATTTTGCACCAGCAAGAAGAGATCTTGTAGCACAGGGTGCCACAGATTCATACAAATCAGTATTTTATAATTCCGCCCTTATATCTAGAGCGTGGCTTGATCCAAATAGTTATGCTACCGATATGATATTTCAAAATATGGTAGATGATATTGTTACTGGTAGAGAAAAGCTCGAAGGTGCTGTACAGAAGGCAAGCGAAGAATTAAGTAATTTGTTATAATATTTATATGAAAATTAATTATAAAAAAGTTTTTGCAAATATATTATTTTTTGCAATTTTTTTGTTACCGATGGTAACTTTTGGAGCGAGTTTCCATATAGTGACATGTGATGGTAGTGAAAAGAATCCTTGCGATTTTGCCGCAGCTATTGCAATGATAAATCGTATAGTAAATTGGTTTGTGACGATAGCTGCTTCTATAGGAGCCCTTTCTCTTGCTTATGCCGGAGGACAAATTCTTCTACATCCTGGGAATACAGGTAAGATAACAGAAGCGAGAGCTATGATGTCCAAAATCATTTGGGGTCTTGTGTGGTTAGTCGGTGGTTGGCTCATCGTCTATACCGTTATAAGAGCACTTACAGGAGACAATCTTGGAAGTGGAGCGTTAAGATTTTTAAAATAATTATTAATATATGAAAACAAAATTTATATTAGCGTTTATTGTCAGTTTGGTTTTTATGGGGAGTGTGGTTTATGCAGCCAACCCAGGTGGAACTACCGATGTTACATCTAAAGCTGTGTCATCCACAATTCAAAATCCACTCAAGGGGGTGACAGAAATTCCAGTATTTATTGCAAATGCTCTTACGTTTGTGGCAAAGATCGGTGCGGTATTTTGTGTATTTTTCCTAATTTATGCCGGCTTCCTATATGTTAAGGCCAGAGGTAATCCGAGTTTACTTACAAAAGCCCATGAAGCATTGAAGACAACTATTTATGGTATAATTTTGTTGTTGGGTGCTCAGCTTATTGCAAGTATTATAGAAGGTACAATAAACGCTTTAAAAAAATAAAAATTATGAATCTATTTTCTAAAAGAAATGTTTGTGTAAATATTATTTCAACAACAGTTTTGTCTTTAGCTATTATTGTTTCCGTGCTTTCCATTTTTCCTAGCGTTTCTATGGCTGCTGTTCAAGTGGGGGATCCTACACCTGGTAATGGTCTTTGGACAAGAGTTACACAATTTTTTAGCCCTTATAATGACGGTCAACATGTTTACACACCAAATACTTATGGCGGAGCTGGCTATTCTAATGGTGGAGGAAGTTATACAAGAGCACCAAAAAATTTCTATGAATTAATTGTAAATACAATTATAGGTGGAATGCTCAGACCTATAGTTTCTCTCCTTGTTTCCGCTGCAATACTAGTTTTCCTATGGGGGGTCTTCAAGTTTATACGTTCAGATGGTAAAGAAAAGGAAACAGGTAAACAGTTTATGGTTTGGGGGCTTGTTGGTATCTTCGTTATGGTATCTGTCTGGGGTCTTGTAAACATATTGCAGGGAACATTTAATTTAAATGATACTCAGATTAATGTAAATAATATTTTGTTAAAATAGTCTATTAATCAAGACTGTTTATAATAGATTTGCTTATTTATTTCTGGGGATTATAATTATAAGAGTGAAATTTATTAGGTCGTTCGTTTATTAATCAGTTTATTTATTTTAATAATAATTTATGAAGAAAATACTTATATCAGTTGCAACATTTGCTACACCGCTTATGGCTTTAGCACAGTCAAAAGTAAATAGCGTTTGGGATCTTTTCTCAATGGCGAATAGAGTCTTAAATAGTCTCGTACCTTTGTTTATAGCTTTGGCTGTAGTGTACTTTATTTGGGAGGTCTTTAGATATGCTGTTGCTGGCGATGAAGACAAGAAGAAAGAAGCAAAGACACACATAATTTGGGGTATCGTTGGTATCTTCGTTATGGTATCTGTCTGGGGTCTTGTAAACATATTGCAGGGAACATTTGGAACAGCAGGAGTTGCTCCAGGTAACGTTGGTAATCTTTTGCCAAATTTCTAATACTTACATGTTTAATTTATTATTTACTCAAGCTTACGCCCAAAGTCTTACTTCAGGTGGAAGTGCAAAAGCAATCTCATTTGATCGTTTGCTTGTTAATATAAACAATCAAATAATCACACCTCTTATATACCTTATGATTGCTGGTGCCCTCGTCTATTTTCTTTATGGAGTATTTCTGTTCATAAAGAATGCTGCTAGTCCAGACAAAAGACTTGATGGAGCAAAGGGAATATTATGGGGTCTTATAGGATTGTTCATAATGGTTTCAGTTAAAGGAATAATAAATTTGATTTTAAGAACAATAGGGGTAAATTAAGTCTTAATTAAAACAGCCGCGTGGGGATACCCACGCGGCTGTTTTAAATATATAAAAAAAGATGCGGGTGAGCCTTTGCTCAACACCGCACCTGTCTGTACGTCTTTATTTAAACGTTAGTTTCCCCTCAGTATCCCAAACGTCACTAAATTGGTTGTGAGTTTGGCAGAATTCAAATTCATTATCATTGATGATTCTGAGTTTGATGCACCCGAATTTGTTATTCGGACGATTGAACCAGTCCCCAGACCACTCGTAACCATCGAAATTTTTCTTAGTTAGAGTTGCTTCGGTTATGACTGTCCCTGGTTCAATGTTGGAGAAGACTATAATTTTTATCTTCTCACTATCCTTCAAAACCTTCGCATTGAACGTCCGTGGATTTGATCCATCTGTGCTGTGGCATTCAAATACCCATTTTGCTGGGACTGTTTTTTCGTGTGTTTCTGCTTTATGAGAGCAGGAACATTTTCCACAAAACGCTAAGCAAATAACAATGATTATTATTAATTCTTTCACGGCGAACCCTCCTTTTTGTAAATTTGTACTATCTAGCTTAATAGGGGAATTTTGCAAATATTGCTATTTCTTACCTATTACCTCTTAATATCTTATCATATTAGAATACAAAAGTCAAGCTATATACTTGCTTTTTTGTTTACTGTGTTGTATGCTTATTTTGCCTTCATATTAGATAATCGCTGGCTATTTATAGCTAGAGGAAAGTCCGAACACAGCGTTCATTTATTTGAATGTAGCAGGGTAGCGGGTAACGCCCGTCTAGAGTGATCTTAGAGGTGCGAACAGTGATGCCGATGCTGAAAGGCTAGGGTTCCTTCGGGAATAAGTCTGCTGAAAGGCAGAAGTGCAACATGCAAAATCCTTACCTCTGTGCAAGGCCGTGCTCACCTTGTGTGAGAGCGCCGCTTGAGCCAAATAGTAATGTTTGGCCCAGATAGATGATTATCGTTCATCGCAAGATGAATACAGAATTCGGCTTATAGGTATAAAGGTTATGAAAAAGCGCGCCCGCAGGGCGCGCCTTTTCTCTTCTCCTTTTTGTATTGTCATTCCCGCGGAAGTGGGAATCTAATATTTAAATATAAAAAATTGTATGAGTAAGCATTATCGTGTATAATTTGCAGAATCAAATGGTCAAAAGGTTTTTTAATATCTTTTATAAAGAAATCGCTGGTCTTCACGAAGCTGCATATCTGCTAGGAATTTTTGCTTTTCTGTCTCAAATTTTGGCGCTCGTCCGCGATAGACTTTTCGCTTCTTCTTTTGGTGCTGGCACAACTCTCGACATTTATTATTCTTCTTTTAGAATTCCTGATTTTATTTTTGCTACTGTTGCCTCCCTCGTTTCAATTTCTGTTCTTGTTCCTTTTATTACTGAGCGCTTGGATAGAAATAAAGAAGAAGGGATTAAATTCATCAGCAGTATTTTTTCTTTCTTTTCTATTTTAATATTTTTTGTAAGTTTTATCGCGTACATTTTGATTCCATATATCGTACCAAGTATTTTTAAAGGTATGTCTGTTGATACTTTCCCCCAAATTATTTTAATGACAAGAATCTTACTTCTTTCGCCGATCCTTCTTGGAATTTCAAACTTTCTTGCAAGTATTACTCAGGTAGGTAAAAGGTTTTTGGTCTATGCTTTAAGTCCTATTTTTTACAATTTAGGTATAATTCTAGGCGTTATTTTCTTGTATCCAAAATTTGGTATTTATGGCTTGGCGTATGGTGTCGTCCTTGGAGCAATTTTACACCTTGGAATACAGTTGCCGTTTGTTTTTGCTAGTGGGCTTTTTAAACCATTTCCATTTCATTTTGATTTTAGTTCAATAAAGAAAGTTGTAGCGATTTCTATACCTAGAACCATTACTTTAGGAATGACACAGATCACCGTGATTGTTCTTATTGCAATGGCATCGTTTATGGAAAAAGGTTCAATTTCTATTTTTAATTTTGCTAATAATCTCCAAACAGTTCCTTTGGCTATAATAGGTATTAGTTATTCCATAGCAGCTTTTCCAACTCTATCTCGTCTTTTTACAAATGGTCAGAAGAGTGAATTTTTAAATCATGTTATTACAGGAGCAAGACATATTATCTTTTGGTCAATTCCTGTGAGCGTCCTCTTTATTGTTTTAAGAGCGCAGGTGGTGAGGACAATATATGGAGCTGGTAATTTTAGTTGGTCTGACACCAAGCTTACGGCCGCAACACTCGCAATATTTGCGATTTCTATTGCTGTACAATCCCTATCACTTCTTTTTGTACGTGGATTTTATGCAATGGGAAACACAGCAAAGTCACTTTACACAAGTATTTTTAGTGGGATATCAACAATTTTCTTTTCCTACATTTTTATAAATTGTTTTACTTCAAACGGCACCTTTAGATATTTTATGGAAAGTTTGTTTAGAGTGGATAATATATATGGCACAGAGGTTCTCATGCTCGCTCTAGGTTTTTCTATTGCTCAACTTTTAAATTGTGCCATTCTTTGGTTTCTGTTTGAAAGAGATTTCAAAGGTTTTTCTGTTCCACTTTTCAAAACATTATTTCAAAGTTTTTCCGCCTCGGTAATAATGGGCTTTGTGGCTTATGTCGGTCTTAATATTTTTGATGATATTTTCAATATAAACACTGTCGCCGGTATATTTTTGCAGGGTCTTTGTTCTGGTTTACTTGGGATTTTTGCCGGTGTGCTAGTGCTTAAAATACTCAAAAGTGTAGAGTTTGAAGAAACCGTCAAGACCTTACACAAGAAATTCTGGAAAGTACGACCGATCGCACCAGATACAAGAGAGCTTTAAACTGTTGCTTTTTTATAAATTTTAAGATATACTCTTTCTACATTTAGCTTTAAATATATGTCACAAGATCAATTAATCAAACTTGCTTGTAAGGATTGTAAAAGAATCAATTACTGGAGCAGAAAGAACAAAAAGAAAGTTGAGCGCAAAATTGAGCTCAAGAAGTATTGTAAGTGGTGCAAGAAAACTACTACACATAAGGAAATTAAAAAATAATAAAACAAAAAACTGCCAATTGGCAGTTTTTTGTTTTAAAGTTTTATGCTATATTAATCTCGTTGGGCCTATAGTTCAGTGGTAGAATAATCGTCTCCAAAACGATTGACCGAGGTTCGAATCCTCGTGGGCCCGCAGAAAGCACTTTAGTGCTTTATTGCCGAGGATTCGAAGACCTTGAGTATATCGCACGGAGCGAAGCGAGTACGATACGAAAGGTGTACTGATCCTGTAAGGATCGAAATTCCTCGTGGGCCCGCCAAGAAAACATATTATCGGCATGACTCCACATACCCAAAACTATGAACAAAAAGCGATTATTCATTACAGGGATACCAACAGCTGGAAAATCATATTTAGCTAAAAAACTTGCTAAGGAAGTTGGTGGTATTTGTGTATCAGTAGATAACATGCGTGAAGAGCTATCAAAAGATGAAAGGTATAAAAAGTGGGTCAATTATTATCTTGATCAGGACGAATACATCTACTACACAACAACCACTTACGATGAACAGTGGAAAAATCTTGTAGCTCAGTCTGAAGGATTTTGGCCAGGGGTCCTTACGGAACTTGCTCAATATGCTGACGAAGAAAGCCCCGTGATTCTTGAAGGAGTAAACATTCTTCCGCATCTAATTAATAGAGATTTACAGATTCCTGGAATCGCTATAATCGGGAGATCTCTTGAGGAAACGCTTGAACGAAATATGCGAGAGCCGCGTTGGGGCGCAACAGAAGAGCTGCAAAAACTAGAGGTAGATGCGTTTTTCAATGGCGAACGACCTCATTACAAGGATGACGCAGAAAGGTATGGATATCCAGTTTTTGAAACTCCAGACGAAGCTTGGGCTACGGCAATCCGAATTTTGACTAGCGACCCGAGTGTTTCAGATAAGCATCGAGAAAGTCACTGAAACACCCTTACGGCGTCTTACCACTCTGGTACTGAACTCATATGGCCCGCAATGATTCACAAAAACGTCTTAATTTATAAGTTCATTTAATTTTCGCACGGTGTTTATATTTCGTGCTGTCATATTTTTATAGAGCGGACTACCTATAAATTTTCTCATACCACTTTTTGATAGATCTTTCCTTTTTATATTCCACACCAATGCTCCATTAATATATTTTAATATATCTACTTTTGTTATTTTTATAAGTTCAATGCTTTTATCGTTATTATATTCATCCCAAAGAAATAGAATGTCGGTTCTTTGTTCGGTATCGTTTTTAAATTCTTTTGGAACATTTTTACAGAGTTTTTTGATATTTTCTGCGTCACGAATGATAATCCATACTTCAAAACCAAAAGTTTTTTGAAGTGTTTTTTCTATGATATTTTTAAAATCTTTTTTATCAGTTTCAAAAATTACATTGCCAGTATTTATATATGTAGACACATTTTTAAAACTAAGGTCTTCAAACACCTTCTTAAGTTTCGACATTTCTATTTTTTTGTTGCCACCGACGTTGATACCTCGAAGTAATGCAATATATTTAGTCATGTATATATTTTAGCATTTTTAGTTCGTTATTTTTAGATAACTTAATACTTCTTTTTTGTCTTCAAACCATTTAATTTCTTTATTTCTCTTAAACCAAGTTCTTTGCCTTTTCACATAATGCCAGCTTTCTGTTTCTATATTTCTTTTCATTTCTTCCGAAGAGATTTTATTTTTCAGGAATAAGGCACAGTTCTTATATTCTAACCCAAAAGATTCCAGTCTTTTCCAAGACACACCTTCTTTATGGAGTTTTTTAATCTCATTGAGCATTCCAAGTTTAAGGCGTTTCTCTAATCTTTTTTTGATTCTTTCTTTAATTTCTTTGTCTGGTAAATCAAGCCCTATAAAAATAAAGCCGTATCTTGATGGTAGTTCTTTGATTTCCGGCACTTTACCAAGACTCTTCGCAATTTCTATTGCCCTTATTATTCTGACTTTGTTATTTATATCGATATTTTTTGCTCTATTAGGGTCGAGTTTTTTTAATATTGAAATAAGCTCTGTCGCATCTTTCCTGTCTAGTTCTTTTCTAAGTTTCTGATTTACTTTGACTTCTGGTATTAAAATATTTTTTGTAATACTGTCTATGTAAAATCCTGTACCACCACAGATGATTGGTGTTTTTTTTCTTTTTAATATTTCTTCAATTTTCTTTTCTGCTAATTTTTTGTATTTAAAAACAGAAAATTGATTTTTAGGATTAGCGACATCTAGTAAATGGTGGGGAACACCTTGCATTTCTTTATTTGTAATTTTTCCACTACCTAAGTCCATACCCTTATAAACTTGTCTAGAATCAGCAGAAATTATTTCTCCGTTTACTTTTTTTGCAATAGAAACAGCCACATCACTTTTGCCTGATGATGTTGGACCAAGAACCACCAATACTTTTGGCTTTGTCGATATGATATTTTTCATGTGCCGGAGGAGAGACTCGAACTCTCACCCCTTACGAGACACGATTTTGAGTCGTGCGCGTCTACCATTCCGCCACTCCGGCATTCACAATGTTAATCTTGTGTATTTGAAATACTACACAATTTATGAACAAAAATCAATTTTTGTTAGTTTGGATTACATGTTAAAATACTCTATAAGAAATTAATTAAATAAAGAAAATGTCATCACAATTTTACAGCGATTCAATATTCTGGGTGGAGGTAGATAAAGTAAAGCCGAATCCTTACCAACCAAGAAAAGAGTTTGACGAAAGTAAACTCAGAGATTTAGCAGAATCTATTAAGCAATACGGCGTGCTTCAGCCACTCGTTGTTACAAGAAATGAAATCTTAAAAGAATATGGTATTGTCGTAGAATACGAGCTTATTTCTGGAGAAAGAAGATTACGTGCTTCGAAGTTTGCGGGTGTTTCTCAGGTGCCTGTGGTGATTCGTTCAAACGAAGAGAGTAATCTCATGAAGCTCGAGCTAGCTATCATTGAAAATCTACAGAGAGAGGATTTAAACGCTGTCGATCGTGCGGAAGCTTTTAAACAGCTTGCAGACCAGTTTGGCTTAAAACACGTCCAAATTGCCCAAAAAATGGGTAAGAGTAGGGAATATGTATCAAACAGCCTTCGTATACTTTTGTTACCAGAACATATACTTTTGGCGCTTAGAGAAGGAAAGATTAGTGAAGGGCACACAAGACCTCTTCTTATGTTGGTTGATAGGAAAGATGAACAAGAAACACTCTTTAAAGAAATTCTTTATAAAAAAATGACTGTGCGTGATGCAGAACTTGTTGCCAGAAAAATTGCCACAGAAAGAGCAAGGAAGAAAGAGAATGTTTTTGATCCAGAAATAGTTTCTATTGAAGAAAAATTTACGGAATCACTTGGTACGAGAGTACATATTGAGAAGGGAGAAAATGGAGGGAAGATCACGATAGATTTCTTTTCAAAAGATGATTTACGTGGGATTCTTGATTTGTTAGAAAATTCTCAGAAAAGGAAGGTAAGCGATTTACTTGATAATCATATTGCAAAAGTTGGGGAAATAAAAATTGCTCAAGATGAAGCTCCTGTGGACGACAGAAGTGCAGAAGAGAGGAAGGCCGACGAAGAAAGCGAGGATATGTACTCAGTAAAGAATTTTAGTTTATAAAATTATATAATTAATCAAACTTATTTATATTTTAGTATAAATAAGTTATCTAAATGAAATATTTTATAGGAATAATTCCGCCAGAAGAGACTAAAAGCAGAATAAATAATTTTCAGAGAAGCTTTTCTAGTAATAAATTGCCTTATATATTTGAACCACATATTACAGTAAAAAGTTGGGGTGGTTTGACTGACGATTTAATGTGGTTGGATAGGGTAATACCCATAATAGAAGAATATCCAACATTTGAGATATGTCTTAACGGCGTTGGTTCTTTTAGAGACGACGTGGTTATTTTAAAACCAGTTTTTTCAAAAGAACTTTTAGCCCTACATAAAAAAATTTTAGATATAATAGGGCCAAATGGATATAATACCTATAAAAATTTTTTTGAAGGTGATGCATACGAAGCGCATTTTACTTTAGGGATGAATTCTTGGGGGATGACAAAAGATGAACTTTTTTCTTTGAAAGATATGGGAATAAAAGAACTGTCAGATATTCCCAAATTTAATGTTACTTTTCTTAGAGTTTATAGGCAGGAAAAAATCGATGAACCATATAAAAAGTTTATTGATATAAAATTAAATGACAAAAAATAAAAATATCGATACCACAGCCGGTATTTATAAGGATAATTATCCAATTATATCCCTATCTAGTGATGTAATTTTTGACAACTATAAAAATGACCTATTTTTCTTTTTAAAAGATCGTGTTTGGTTTTTATCTGCTAATAATATCGAGAGAGAGAATATTATGAAGAGGTATATGTCTATTATATCTATAATGGATGATATAAAGATATTAATAAAAAATAAATTTCCTAATTTAGAAATCAGGCATATATCTATCGGTGGTTCTTATTTATTTAAAACAGAAAGATCTAACGATATTGATTTCAATGTCATTGTTTCTGGTAGTCATTTTTCTTACACTGAAATATATGAAGTTGAAGAGATAAATAGAAAGATATCTGCTCACATTAAAAAAATATCTTTTATGATTTTTGGTGAAGAAGATTTTTTAAAGAAAACCAAAGTTTTTGATACAATCGAAGTCGAAGATTATATACACACTTCTCTATGTATGAGAGAAGGTTTAGTTTTTTCTATAAGAAATATTCCTGTTTATGGTTATCTTTGTAATAATATAGAAATAGATAAACACAATCTACTTATAAGAATTAAAAGGCAATTATTTCATGCCAGACTTATGTTGGAAGACAAAGTAGATTTACATAGAAATACTGATGCACGCTTAGCTAAAAGTATAGGAAGGATTTCTGAGGCCATGCTGTATCTTTCTATAGTGTTTACCGAGCTCAATTTATTTCCCAAAAATATTATAGAGAAGGAAAAGGAATTGTCTGGGGAATTATCAAGAGAAAATATATTTTTATGGTTGGAAAAAGCAGAAAAACATGTAGATTTTTTGTTTAAATCTATTTAGTTAATTTATCTGGTCTGTGGTTGGGACAAGTTTTATCGCTGCATCTTTCTGGTATTGTCTTTGTTCCATGCATCATAAGAGCTCCGCAAGTAGGGCAGAGATTTCCTGTAGGTTTTGCTTTAATAGCATTTTTACATTTTGGATAGTTTGTACAGCTATAGAAGATTCCAAATCTTCCTTTTCGTTCTGACATTTCACCGGTCTTACACATTGGGCATTTTACACCAGTAGTGTTTTGTGGAGCGCCTTCGCCCTTTTTAATATATTTACATTTTGGATAATTTGAACAAGCGATGAATTTGCCAAATCTTCCTTCACGTTCAATAAGTTTTCCATCTTTACATTCTGGACAAGGGTCGCCAGTTTCTTTCGGTCCTTCTAATTCTGTTCCGTCCATTTTTCTTGCGCCGACACAGTCTGGGAATTTGGCACAGCTAAGGAATCTTCCACCTTTTGAAAGCTTTATTACCATTGACCCCTCACATTTTGGACACTTTATTGAAGCATCTGCTTCGCCAAGATTTGTTATTTTATCTATCTTATCTTTTGATTTTACATCTTTGGTGAAAGGTCCGTAGAAATCTTTCAAAGTTTTTTCATAATCTCTTTTTCCATTTGAAATGTCGTCTAGCTTATCCTCCATTTCTGCTGTAAATGTATCACTTATGTATTCTGCAAAATTATTTTCAAGGAAAGTACTTACAACATCTCCTACGTCTGTGGGTATAAGACTTTTGTTTTGTTTCTCCACATATTTCCTTTCTTCTAGAGTTTTCATAATAGAAGCATATGTAGAAGGTCTTCCAATACCTCTTTTTTCAAGTTCTTTGATGAGTCCTGCTTCCGTATATCTTCCTGGTGGTTCTGTGAATTTTTCTTGGCTTCTAATATCAAGCAAATCTAATTTCTCACCTTGAGAAACTTTCGGTAATTCTACATCTTCGCCACGAGCTTCTGGGTCAGCTTTGAGCCAACCATCAAAAAGCATTCTAGAACCATTTACAGAAAAATTTGGTATCTCTTTATCCTTACCATCTGCAATTTCTGCTGTAATTTTTGTTCTGAGTATTTTTGCGTCAGTCATTTGTGAAGCCACAGCTCTTTGCCAGATGAGTCTGTATAGCCTCTTTTGATCTTCTTCTATTCCCGCGATTTCTCTATTTGCATCTGTTGGACGAATAGCTTCGTGAGCTTCCTGAGCATTTTTGCTTTTTGTTACGTAGACATTTCTCTTGGCGTAATCTGCTCCGTATTTTTTGTTTACTAAACCACCGATTTGGGAAAGAGCTGTTTCAGAAAGATTCGTGCTGTCTGTTCTCATGTAGGTAATAAGACCAGCTTCGTAAAGCTTTTGTGCAATACGCATGGTATTTGATGGAGCGAAGCCTAAGCGAGTACTTGCTGTTTGTTGAAGTGTGGAAGTGGTGAAAGGAGCTTTCGGACTTCTCTTTGCTTCTGTTTCTACGACACTTTTTACAGACCAAGTTTCTTTTTTACCAGTTTCAAGAATTTTCTCAACTATCTTTATATCACGTGGTTCGTCTTCGCAGTTTAAGGTAAGGGTATTTTTTGAAAGAGTTTTTACATCTGCTTCAATTACCCAGAATTGTTCTGGCTTGAAAGCGCGGATTTCTCTTTCGCGTTCCATTATTATTCTAAGAGCAGGGGATTGTACACGACCAGCAGAAAGTCCGTATCTCACTTTTTTCCAAATAAGTCCAGAAAGGTCATAGCCAACAAGCCTATCAAGAACTCTTCTTGCTTCTTGTGCTTTTCTTAAATTCTCATCTATTTCACGAGGATTTTTTATAGCTTCTTTTATCGCATCTTTTGTAATCTCATAGAAACAAACTCTTTTAGGATTTTTTAGTCCTACAGCTTCTTTGATATGCCAAGCAATAGCTTCTCCTTCTCGGTCAGGGTCAGTAGCGAGTAATACTTCATCTGCTTTTTTTGCTAAGGTTTTAATATCAGAAACAACTTTTTCTTTTCCTGGGCTTATTTCATAATGGGGAATAAAGCCACCCTCTATATCAATAGCTTTCTTGTTGTTTTTTGGTAAATCACGAATATGCCCCACACTGGCTTTGACTGTGTAGGCTCCTTCCAAATATTTTTCTATCGTCTTCGCTTTTGACGGAGACTCAACAATTAACAATTTCATATTATTTGATACTAATATACCATATTTCAGTTTTTAGCAAATTTTTGATAAAATAAAGTCAATGTTTATTAATTTTTTAAAAATAATTACATGTATATAATAGTTGCTATTTTGTTTTTTTGGGTTTTATATTTGAGTGTGGAAATTAAAGCTTTAAATAAAAAGTTTATCGAATTAGGTAAATGGAGTGCTTATCTGGAAGATGTTATAAAAAATTCTGGTGTTTTGGTATCAAAAGATTCAAAATGGGAAATAAATCCAAAAATCAGAAATCTTCTAATGTAATTTAAGCATGCCTCTTAAAAATAAAATAAATTATCATCAGGATTGGTTATTTTGGGGTTTAAATTATCTTGAAATTGCTGATTTGGGTTGCAAAGAGATTATAAATTATAACTCTAATGATAAAATTAAGATTTTATATATACCAATAATATTTAATATAAAACATGGTTTCGAGATACTTATAAAAACACTGATTTTTGTTTCAGAAAAAAGATGTTTTAATAAAACTGATAAGACACATGATCAATACGAATTATTAAAAAAAATTATTGAAAAGATAAATTCAATTAAATTATCTTCAATTAACAAAACTATTAAGAAAATTGTTGATAATAATGAAGCCGGGTATAGTAAAGAATATTTAGAAGGTATTGAGCCATATAAGGATATTATGACGTTAAAAAAAGATATGGAAATGTTATTTAATACAGTGAGGTCATATTATTCATTGTCTTTTATAAAATCAAAAATAGAAAGGGAAGATTTAATTTTTTCTGATAAGAAAAATACTTTATTCAAATATCCATCATTTGAAGTTAATGACGAAGATCAACCTTTAGTATCTATTAAATTGGATTCAATTGTTAAAAAAATTGAACTTTCAGATATTGTAGAAATGCAAATACAAATTAATAAAACAATAACTCTTTTTATAAGAGTATTCCAGATATTATTAGAACAGCAAAAATAAATTTTTATATTAATCTAATTTCCCCCAAACTCTCTTTTATTAATCCCTTAATCTCCATTATTGAAATTACGGCATTTGCTTGAGATGTCGGCATTTTCATTTTGCGAATCAAGTCATCTTTTGCGAGCGGTTCGTTTAGTATTTTTATTACAAGCAATTCTTCATCCGAGCAGTCGGAATATTTTAATTCTAGGTTTTGAGGTTCTTCATCAATATTGAAACCGAGCGCTTCAAGAATATCTTTGCTATCTCGGATAGGTGTCGCACCGAGGCGAATAAGCATGTTTGGACCGTCAGAATTTTTGGAAAATATTGAGCCGGGGACAGTGAGTACATCTCTATTATAGTCTGTAGCATATTTGGAAGTGATAAGAGTGCCAGATTTGATTTCTGCTTCTATTACAAGCACCGCATGAGAAAGTCCAGCCATAATTCTGTTTCTTTGTGGAAAGCCGTAAGCGGTCGCGCGAAATTTCGGTTCAAATTCTGAAAGCAAAGCTCCACCATTTTCTAAAATCCTTTTTGCAAGATTTTTGTGAGTGCTGGGGTAGAGGACGCTTTCATCTAAGCCGGAGCCTGGTACGGCGATGGTCTTGAGTCCTGCATCTAGTGCGGCTATGTGAGCGATTCCATCTATCCCAAGAGCCAAGCCAGAAACTATTGTAATATTGTAGCCACGAAGTCCAGAAATTAATTTCTCACAAACATCTTTTCCATATTGGGTGTATTTGCGTGAGCCAACAACACATAGAAGTTTGCTTTCTTTGTTTGGTAATGTGCCTTGCAAGTATAATTTTCCTGGAGCATCTGGTATTTCCCGAAGCATTTCTGGGATTTCTTTATCTTCTAAGATTTCCATTTCATATTTATTAGTCATCGTTGCTGATTTTATCATTTATTGATACTATTATAAATACGAAAATGTTAATTATTTCGTTTATTTATTAGTATTAAAAATCAATCATGTTAGATATAAAATTCATCAGAGAGAACACAGACCTTATAAGAGAGGCTGCTAGAAAGAAACATCTTAAATTTGATGTAGACCTTTTGGTTAAGGCAGACGACAAAAGAAAAGAACTCCTCGCTTCCACAGAGAAAATGAGAGCTGAACAGAATGCTGTGTCTCAAAGATTACCTCAACTCCAAGATGCCGGTGCGAAAGCCGAACTCCTTTCTGAAATGAAAAAGCTTAAGGAAGAAATGCAGAAGCAAGAAGAGCAACTCAAAGAAGCGATGAAAGAATGGCAAGCTCTTATGCTTTCTGTTCCAAACGTTCCTGATATTTCTGTTCCAGAAGGTGATACTGATGCAGATAATAAAGAAGCGAAAGTTTGGGGAGAGATTCCAAAATTTGATTTTACACCGAAAGATCATATTGAGCTTATGGAAAAGCTTGATCTTGCTGATTTTGAAACTGGTGCGAAAGTTGCTGGGTTTAGAGGTTACTATTTAAAGAATGAAGGTGCAGAGATGGAAATAGCGCTATGGCAATTGGCAGCGGATATATTTAGAGAAAAACATCCTGAATACAGCATGATGATAGTTCCTTCTCTTGTAAGAAGAGAGGCATTGATGGGTACTGGATTTTTGCCACAAGGTGAAGATGATTTATACAAAACTCAAGATTCAGACTATTTAGCTGGCACAGCTGAGGTTGGAACTATGGGATATTTTGCTGATAAGACTTTAGATAAAAAAGAATTACCAAAAAAGGTTTTAGCACTTTCTCCTGCTTTCAGAAGAGAGGCTGGAAGCTATAATAAAGATGTGAAAGGTCTTTATAGGGTTCATGAATTTATGAAATTTGAACAAGTAATAATTTGTGAAGCTTCACACGAAATGAGTGTGCAAAATCACGAAGAACTCCTTGCAAATTCAGAAAGTATTTTGCAAGCCTTAGAATTGCCATATCATGTAGTTGTAAATTGTGGTGGTGATCTTGGTCTTGGTCAGGTAAAAAAATACGATATAGAAACTTGGATGCCATCAAAGAATAAATACGGAGAGACTCATTCTTGTTCATATTTCCATGATTTCCAGTGTAGAAGATTGAATATTAGATATAGAGATGAAGATGGTAAGCTCAAGTTTGCTCACTCTTTGAATAACACAGCTATCGCTACTCCAAGAATTTTAATTCAAATCATTGAAAACAATCAGCAGGCAGACGGATCAATAAAAATTCCAAAAGCTCTACAAAAGTATATGGGAGGAAAAGAGGTTATTAAGGCAAAGTAATTCGCTAGAATTATGCACGCAAAAACAAATATACATTCATCTCTTAGGAAAAGAAGGAGAAAGCATTTTATGTTAAAAATGTATATTTCTCTGTTTTTGTTTTTTTTGATTATTATTGTTTTTGCTTTCCTTACAAATTATAGTGGGGTAAAAATAACAAACATATCTATAAAAGGAACATCCTCCATGTCTCCAGATGAAATATCGGTGTTTGTAAAAAACGAAATATCAAAAAAATATGCCTATGTTTTTGCTAGAGACAATATTTTGCTTCTACCAAGAATTAATCTTAAAAAACATTTACTAGATAATTTTAAAAAAATAGAGGTTGTGAAAATCTCTCTTATCGGCTTAAGGGATGTAGAAATAACAATAAAGGAAAGGGTTCAGACAGCTCTTTGGTGTAAGGACAAATGTTTTTTTATGGATTCTAATGGTCTTATCTTTGCTGAAGCACCAGAATTTTCTGGCACACCATTTCCAGAATATTTTGGAATAATAGAAAAGGATAATCCGATAGGGGAGGATTATTTTGATATAGAAAAGTTTAAGAAAATCTCGGTACTTTTTGAAGAGATTAAAAAACTCGGTTTCCCTTTAGAAAAATTTATAGCAATAGATAAAGGTGAGTACGAATTTTATTTTATTCAAGGTGGGAAAATTTCTATAAATGATAAAAAAGATTTTTCTGAACCGCTGAAAGACCTGAAGGCTATTGTAGACGCTGGATTGATAAAAACAGATGAGGCTAGTTTGAAAAAGATAAATCATATTGATTTAAGATATAACAAAGTACATTACGATTTTAAGTAAAGACTTACTCGGATACTTACAGTAGAACAGAAATAAACAAAATAAAAGCCCCAATGAGTTTGGGGCTTTAGTTTGTGCCATTTTATTATTGAGTAATAAGCGATTTTACACCGAGTACGATTACGGTCATTATCACGATAGCACAGGCAAAAAATAAGAATGGCCTGTCATGAGCGAATTGATTGATTCGATCATCAATTTTTAATAGGTATTGATAAGTAGCCGGTTTCATCTTGCCTCCTTACAAAAAGAGAACGTATCACTTTTCAAGCACTTGCTGGATTAAAGTGATTTCTGCTTAATATTATATCACTAAATTAAACTATCTGGATCGATATTTACCGAGAAATTCATCGGAAGTGATTTGAGCTTTTCTATGAGTTCTTTATTTGGCCAGTCTTTGGCTGGTACTTTTATTATTCCATTTACTCCATATTTACCTTTTGATTGAGGAATGAAAGCTGGGAAAATATCTATTTCATAAGGTTCAATATTTTTTTGGAAATTTTCTACGAAAGGTGTAATTTCGTTTTTTGTTCCAACAATAGAAATTTTTATCAAATTTGAAAATGGCGGATATCGAAGAGCTTTTCTATCTTCAATTTCATCTCTATAAAATTCTACAAGATTTCCTTTTATTGCATATTCAAATACTTTTTGCTCAGCGTCTCTGGTTTGTACGATAAGCTTTTTGTCTGTAATAGCACGGATTTTTAGTAGTATGTTTAAAATTCTTTCATTAATTCTAAAGTCTGGGATAGAGAAAAAAGAGTCCATTGATACTACGGCAGAATTCTCCACTTTTTCTGTAAGATATAGGAGTGCCATTTCAGTACCAATAAGAATACCCTGAGGTGAACTATAAAACTTTTCTGCCATCACTTCTGCTTTTTTATGGGTTGGTGTATTGTCGGCATCTATTCTGAAAATTTTTACATTTGGATATTTTTCAAGTATCTTTTCTTCTACAAGCTCTGAGCCAATACCGAGAGTGGTAAGACGCCAACCTCCGCAAAGGGCGCATTTTTCCAAAGCGCTTCTTCTTTCACCACATTTGTGGCAAAGGAAAAAGTTTTCCGCTGGAGATTTGTGAAGTACAGTATGAGCACCACAATTATTACACTTTACGATGTTTCCACAGTCTGCGCAAAGCGTAGAAGGTGAAAGCCCGCGACGTGCAGTAAAGATAAACATGTGCTCATTGTTTTCTATACTTTCCTTTATTTTTTCTTCAAGTTCATCGCTGAATATTTTGAATATTTTTTTAGTTTCTGATTTTTTGGATTCTTCTTCTGGCAAATCTTCATTTTTGTGTCGCATGTCTATGATGTCCTGTGAAGATGTTGTGAGTGAGCGGAATTTAAGCGGGGCTATTTCTACAAGCTCGGCATTTTTATATCTCCAAATAGTTTCTGCTCGCAAAAGTAAATCTCCAAAAATTATTTTTGCATTTATTTTTGTAGCAAAAGTTTCGGCAAAATTTCTCATATCTATATACGGTCTGCTTTGAATCTTGTAAGCTCTAGAATTTTCTTTGTCTAAAATTATTGTGCTTATGTCGCTTTTTGGTATAGAGAAAAATGCCCCCGTCGCGATTATAAGCACTGGGTGATTTTCGTTTAATATTTTGTTTATTGTCTCAACAACTTCTTTCTTTCCCATCGAGCCGTGTAAGATAAAAGTATATGTTTCAATACCTTTTTGGAGCTTTTCGACGGCCTTTTTTATATCTTGAATTGTTGGTAAACAGAAAAATACAGAAGAACTTTTTGCAAATTCTTCTCTTATAATGCTTTTATAGTGTGCATATCGGTCTTCATCGCTTGATTGAATGACAAATTTTTCTGGAGCAACAATATTTTTAATTTCCTTTGGTTCTTCAGGGACTCTTATTTTTTCTATATTTTCTAAAAGAGATTTTGGAACAATAGAAGAAAGCACCGCACCTGTGGTCCCAGCGTAATATGTTGCCATATCTTGTGCCGCACGAACGAATTCTTTTTTGAGCAGATGATATGTTTTATTTTTTTCTATTTTTTTGAGAGGGAAAGGAGAAGATTTTATTTCACTTTTTATATCTTCAATTTCTTTTGTAGATACCACAAGAGCCGGAATGACTTTCTTCCTGAGTTGTACTTTTATAATATCTCCCACAGAAACATCACTTCCAGTAAAATATGTAAAAGTTTCTCTGGAAATGCCTTTTGATATTGGTATCACTTCAAGCGCCTTCATGGCTATATAATGTCAGAAAATCAGACTTTTTTCAACTTATGTATAAAAAAAGAACCCCGAGTAAAGAGCGGGGCTCTTTCGTCGAGGTTCAGGCTGGTCCAAGATAAAAGATATCTAAACCACCAACAGATTCAGGATCTTTGAAGGCGTCTGGACAGTGTTTTTGCCAAACTTCTCCTCCTTCACCCTGGCTTTTGGCTCTATCTTCGTTATCGAATTCTTCAATAACCACCATCGCTGCACCATTAAGCCGAGGTGTGTGGGCTAGTCCAATATCATAAGCTAATTGGTCTGGCTGTCCACAAACAGTTTGAACAATTTCGAATCTATATTTCGGCATGTTAATTCCTTTCCTTTTTCAAATCTTTTAATATATTAGCATATTATGTATCTAAAGTCAAGTATTTTTGTATTTAATTAATAAAAGAGGATAGAAAAAGCTCAAATTCGCTATTTTTAATCTCTAATCATTTTTATTTTCGCACCGAGAGAATTCAGACGCTTTGCGATATCTTCATAACCGCGATTGATGCTGTAAACATTCCTGAGTATTGATTTACCTTTTGCACCAAGCATTGCAATGAGAATGATAGCTGCTGGGCGAAGAGCTGGAGGGCAGATTATTTCTGTTGGTCTTAATTCTGTTTTTCCATTTACATAAAATCTGTGTGGATCAGCGAGGATAGTGTCTGCACCGAGCTTGTCTAGCTCTTTGTAGTGAATTGCGCGGTTTTCATAAACCCAATCATGTATGAGAGTTTGTCCCACGGCCTGAGTTGCAATAACTGCGAAGAAGGGGAGGTTATCAATATTCAGCCCAGGATATGGACGTGATTCTATTTTGTCTTGAGGTGCTTTTAATTTTGATGGGAATGTCTGAATATCTACAAGATTAGTTTTTTCATTTAAGGCTTTGTATTTTTTAATTATTTTATATTTGAAACCCATTTTCTTAAGTTTTAGAAGTTCTATTTCTAGGAAATCAATCGGGCATCTTTCAATAATTATTTCGGAATTGCTGACAATAGCAACAGCAATAAAAAACATTGAATCGATAGGGTCTTCAGCCAAGTAATATGTAATATTTTTATTTATTTCTTTTACACCATGTATTGTGAGCGTGGTTGTGCCAATACCGTCTATTTTCACCCCTAAACTTTCCAAGAAAAAACAAAGGTCTTGCACCATATAATTTGCCGAAGCAAATTTGATAATTGTTTCTCCTGGTAGAAGTGCCGCTGCCATTATTGCATTTTCTGTGACTGTATCACCAGATTCATAAAGAGCGAATTCTGCAGGTTTGAGATTTTCTGCAGATATTTCGAAACTTTTTGCTTTTGTTTCTATTTTGATGCCAAAATTTTCAAGTGCAAAAAGATGGGGATTTACAGTCCTAGCACCCAGCTTACATCCGCCGGATTGTGGAAGAGAAAAGTTTTTAAACATATGCACAAGTGGGCCAATAAGCATTATTATACTTCTCATTCTTTGTGCAGAAACTTTATTGATTTTTTTAAGATCAATTTTTGAAGCATTTATTTCCAAATCATTTTCATTCCATTTGATAGAAACGCCAATACTCTCCAAAACTTCTACCATTCTGTAGACCTCCTCAATCTTTGGAACATTTTTTAATATGGTTTTCCCTTTGTTGAGTAGGGAAGCAGAGATAATTCCCATCGCACCATTTTTAGATGTTTTTGTAATCACTGTGCCAGAGAGTTTGTGTCCGCCATCTATTTCAAAATTAATCGCACCTTTTGAGAGACTGACAATCTCACTTTCAAGCGCAGAGCTTATTTTTGAAATCATTTCTGTTGTAAGATTTTGTTCGCCGCTTTCAATACGAGCCACGGCGCTTTGTGTAGTGCAGAGTTTTTTTGCAAATTGTGATTGTGTAATACCCCTTCTTTCTCTAATTTCAGAAATCAACTTTCCTATTTGTGATAATTTATTTTCCATATTTATTTGCATTTAATTTTTATGCGTAAAGTATAGCATATGTGCTATAAAAATACCCAAGTAATATTCTTGGCTTTCAATTTGCAAATCTACAAAAAAGATATAATATACAGACATATGAGTATTTTTACTCGCAAACTGGGAATAGATTTGGGTACGGCCAACACTTTGGTGTTTTTGCCTGGGAAAGGGGTGGTTCTCTTCGAGCCTTCTGTCGTTGCTGTATCAGAACAAGACAATAAAATCCTCGCCGTTGGAATTGAAGCTAAAAATATGATTGGAAAAACACCAGATAGCATTATCGCTTATCGTCCCATGAAAGACGGTGTGATTGCAGATTACAGAGTGACTGAAGCCATGCTCAGATATTTCATAGATAAAGCTCTTGGCAAATGGAATATTTTTAAGCCAGAAGTCATGGTGTCTGTACCAGCTGGTGTTACATCTACTGAAAGAAGGGCTGTGGTGGAGGCTGCTATTAGGGCTGGTGCAAAGAATGCTTACGTGGTGAAAGAACCGATTCTCGCTGCTATTGGTGCTGGTATTCCGATACACGAACCAATGGGACATATGGTGGTAGATATTGGTGGAGGTACTACAGATGTTGCTGTGATTTCTCTTGGAGGAATTGTGTCATCAACTTCCGTAAAATGTGCCGGAAATAAAATTGATGCTGCGATTGCTGATTACATTAAAAAAACTTTTAATCTTGCTATAGGAGACAAAACAGCCGAAGAAATAAAAATAAAAGTTGGTAGCGCAGTACCTGTGGAAGAAGAACTTACTCTTACTATCAAAGGAAGGGATTTTCTTACTGGTCTTCCTCGCTCAACAGAAATTAAAACAAATGAAATCGTAAAAGCTATTTCAAAAGAACTTAGAGATATGATAAAAGCTATCAAAGATGTTTTACAAGAGACACCTCCAGAGCTTGCCGCTGATATTATTGATAAAGGAATTATTATGACTGGTGGATCATCTCAGCTTCGCAATCTTGCTGAGCTTGTATTTAGAAGAACTGGAGTGAAGGCTGTTGTGGCAAAAGACGCTCTTTACTGTGTGGCAAAAGGGACAGGAATTGCTCTTGAACACTTAGATACATATAAGAAGTCTATAATTGCGAAAAGATAGAGGCTCGCTCGCTAAGGATAAAGCCACTTAAAATAATCTTGACTTTTGTATTATTATATTCTACAATGTTAAGTAGAAAGGATTTAAGATGAAAACAAATTCTAAAAAATGGAGAATTATTTCAGGGATTGTGGGTCTTTCATTTTTTATTGTTGCAAATTGCACAAATTTCTTCGAGAACTTAAACATTCTCGCCGGGTATCTGCAAATCATGGTCAATGTGTTTGTCTTCGTCTGTTGGCTGAAGGCTTATCTACGTTGTCATGGTTTTGAAAAATTTGTAACATTTATTGGTGTAGTATTTCCTCCAATTATGGCAGGGATTACTATATGGAGGGTGTTGTTACCAGCAATCTTAAATTAAAAGGAAGGATTGATCTTTATGTCACACACAAAGAAATCAGATAAGTTTTTCGTTTATGCACCGAAGAAGACGGGGTATTTCAAAGGGAAAAGACTTCTAGGTATTAAACACACTTACAAAGAAGGTGCTAAAAACCTTACTTTGCAAGATCTGCTTGATTTCCTGAAAGAAAAAGGCATCGAGCCGGCGGAAGTAAATTTCCCTGATAATTTCATAACGACGGTAGTAAAAAAATAGTTTATCACTACCATATTATAGACCCGCATTACGTAATAATCGTAGGCGGGTTTTTCTTTTTCCAAATTTTTAATATTTAATGTATGATATCTGTATGGAAATCTTCGTAAAAGACAAAAACTTACATCACGCTTATTGTATCGTGGGCGAAGCAGAAGCGGCTCTTACAGAGCTTCAGAATTTTTTACAAGAAGAGCTAGATTTTTCCGTACATGGGAATCCAGATTTTTGGTATGGTGAATACGATACGATGGATATTGAAGACGGACGGAAACTCAAAGACTTACATTACAATATGCCGACAGTTTCAGACAAAAAGATTTTTGTTTTGAGTGCAAATTTTATTACAGAAAAAGCACAAAATGCGATGCTCAAGCTTTTTGAAGAGCCAGTCGGAGGAACACATTTCTTTATAATTATGCCTTCAGCGAACGGGCTTATCCCAACTTTAAAATCAAGACTTTTAATTATCGAACACGAAAGCGCTTTACTTGCTGGTAAAATAAATGCAAAAATTTTCTTGAAAGCTCCGATTGGTGACAGAATGGAAATGGTAAAAAGTCTTGCGGAAAATATTTCTGATGAAGAGGAAAGTAAAATACAGGTTATTAAATTTTTCAATGCTTTAGAAAAAGAGATTTCTAAAAAATCTTTTATGAAAGACACGGGGTTGATAAAATCTTTAGAAACGCTTGAGAAAGTAAGACAATACACAAGTGAACAGTCACCGTCTATAAAAATGCTTATGGAATATGTAGCTTTAGTTTTACCAATTATATAACTTTTAAATCATGCTATTAACCGCACATTTGTTAACGGGGGCCTTTATTGGGAAAGAATCAGGGAGTATACCGATAGCAATCTTTTTAGGTTTACTTTCTCATTATTTATTAGATAGTATTCCACACAATGATGGACCAGATGACGGGAAAAAAATAGTCGATGGGAAATATAGTAAAAGTCAGTACATTCTTGTTTTTTGTGACTTGTCTCTTTCTGTTTTAATTTTTTGTTTTCTATTTATACATGGTTCATTAAATCTAAATGTTGTTTTTGGTGCTGTTGGGGCCATAATTCCAGATTTAATGGAACAGGTTTATTTTTTGAATAATTTATTAATGAGATCTATTTTTTTTAAAAAAGTTTTATTTTTTCATAATTTCATCCAAAAAAACAATAGAGTTAATATATATTTAGGTTTAGGTATTCAGTATATTATTAGTTTATTGTTCTTTTTTCTTATTATCTAATTTAGACTTACAAGTTATTTTTTGATATAATCTATATATGATATACGATTCCAAAAAATTAAACGAGAAAACCGAAGAGAAAAAAATAACCAGTAGGTTGGAGGATTATTCACAATGGTATCTTGATGTTATAGATTCTGCAGATCTCGCCGAATATGGTCCTGTGAGAGGCTGTATGGTTATTAAACCTTATGGTTATTCAATATGGGAGAGTATTCAGGGTATACTTGATAAAAAAATAAAAGAAACAGGAGTTAAGAATGCATATTTTCCTCTTCTCATACCAAAATCTTTTTTGGAGAGAGAGGCTAAACATGTTGAAGGATTTGCAAAAGAGTGTGCTGTTGTTACACACCACAGGCTTGAAGAAAAAGACGGTAAATTGATTTCCGCTGGAGAATTGGAAGAACCACTTATAATACGTCCAACATCGGAAACTGTTATGTATGACATTTTTTCAAGATGGATTAGATCTTATCGTGACTTACCACTTCTTGTTAATCAATGGGCAAATGTCGTAAGGTGGGAGATGAGACCACGCTTATTTTTAAGGACTGTAGAATTTTTATGGCAAGAAGGTCATACTGTTCATGAGACAGAAAAAGAGGCAGATGAAAGAGCTAGACAAATGTTGAATATCTATAAAGATTTTGCAGAAAATGTAATGGCGATTCCTGTAATTACCGGAGTGAAGTCTGACTCAGAAAGGTTTGCTGGCGCACAATGTACTTATACTATAGAAGGAATGATGCAAGACGGTAAAGCTCTACAGCTTGGTACCTCTCATAATCTAGGACAGAATTTCTCAAAGGTTTTTAATGTAAAATTTATTGATCAAAATAATACTGAGCAATATGGTTGGCAAACAAGTTGGGGTGTCAGTACAAGACTTATTGGTGGTCTCATAATGACACACAGTGATGATAAAGGGTTAGTGTTACCTCCAAAGATTGCGTCTATACAAGTAATAATTACCACGATTGTTCCTTCTGAAAAAGATAAAGAGCTTGTTATAAATAAAGCTGAAGAAATAAATAAAATTTTAAAAACAAAAGGTATTAAATCTGAAACGGATATCCGTGATTTAAGACCTGGAGAAAAATATTTTGAGTGGGAGAAAAAAGGTATTCCTTTGCGTATAGAAATTGGACCTAAGGATATTGCAAATAATACCGTGGTTTTTGTAAGAAGAGACACAGGAGAAAAAATAAAAGTATCACTTGATAATATTGAAAGTGAAGCGGAGAAGATTTTGGTGGATATACAATCATCCCTTTTCAAAAAGGCTCTTGATTATAGGAAAGAAAAAACAAAAGTAGTAGATACTTGGGAAGATTTTGTAAAAGAAATCGAAGCGGGAAATTTTGTTTTAGCACATTGGGGTGGAAACGCAGAAGAGGAAGAGCAAGTAAAAACAGAAACTGGTGCCACGATAAGATGTATTCCTTTTGATCAAAAAGAAGAATCAGGTAAATGTATAAAAACAGGTAAGCCATCAAATAAAAGAATTATTTTTGCAAAATCTTATTAAATAATTTAATAAAAACATATGATATACGATTTCAAAAAATTAAAAGAAAAGACAAAAGAGACAGAGGAATGGCTTAGAAAAGAATTTATGACAATAAGGACCGGCGTTGCTAGCACAGCTATTTTGGACGGTGTGCAAGTAGAGTCTTATGGTACAAGAATGCCTATCAATCAAGTTGCCAATATTTCTACAGAAGATGCCAGATCTATTCGTATTGCTCCTTGGGATAAATCTCAAATAAAAGCTGTTGAAAAAGCAATTATTTCTGCTGAGCTTGGTGTGTCTGTAAATTCAGATGACAAAGGTATTAGAGTTACTTTCCCAGAGCTGACCTCAGAAAGAAGAGTGATGATAATAAAAACAGCAAAAGGCAAGCTTGAAGATGCAAAGCAGACCCTTAGAGGTGTAAGAGATGAAATCTGGACTGATATTCAAAACAAAGAAAAAGAGGGTGGAATGGGTGAAGACGATAAGTTTAGATTTAAAGATGAAATGCAAAAGATTATAGATGAATGCGGAAGAAATCTTGAGGCTTTGTTCGATAAAAAAGATAAGGAAATAAATAGCTAATGACCATAATAATATTCTTATTAATATTAGCAATTCTCGTTTTTGTACACGAGCTTGGACATTTTATTTCTGCCAAGCTTTTTGGTATTCGTGTGGATGAATTTGCTATTGGTTTTCCGCCGACAATTTACAGCTGGAAAAAAGGGGAGACGAAATACTGTCTGAATGCTATTCCTTTTGGTGGATATGTAAAGATTTTTGGTGAAGACCCAAATGAAGAAAATACAAACGGTGAAGATAAACACAGAAGCTTCGTACACGCTTCGGCCTGGAAACAAGTTATAGTACTTTTCTCTGGTATTTTTTTTAATATCATTTTTGCTTGGATTTTGATTTCAGTTTCTTTTAACCTCGGAACTTTGACATCTATGAAGAGCGAATACTCTGGCAAACTCAAAGATGCCGGAGTTATTATTCTTTCTGTTGAAAAAGATTCACCAGCAATGAAAGCTGGGATTAGAGATGGGGATTTTATTTTAAACATTTCTCTTGGAGAGGAAAGCATAAAAAATCCTACAATAGAACAAATCCAAACAACAATTGCAAAATCAACTTCTTCTGTTGAATTAAATATTAAAAGAGGTTCGAATGAATCTGTTGTAAGTATCACGCCAACAAAAGGCTTGATTGAAGGTAGAAAAGCTATTGGTGTGGCTATGGATTTTGCTGGTACATTAAAATTTGGTTTTTTCCAATCTTTTTACGAAGGAGCAAAACTCACAGTAATTGAGACAAAAGCAGTGGCTGTAGGTATGTATAATTTCTTTGCAAAGGCCTTTTCAGGAGATGGAAGTATGCTTTCACAGGTTTCTGGGCCTATAGGTATTGCAGGAATGGTGGGGCAGGCAAGACAATTTGGCGCAGCTTATCTTTTTGGCTTTATTGCTTTGATTTCTATAAATCTTGCGGTCTTAAATGCGATTCCTTTTCCAGCACTTGATGGAGGAAGAGTTTTGTTTATTGTACTTGAGAAAATTTTTAGAAGAAAAATAAAGCCAGCGATAATGAATTGGACGAACGGTATTGGTTTTGCACTTCTAATGGCTTTGATGGTTTTTATTACTTATAAAGATATACTTAAATTATTCAAATGATTTAGAAAAAGAAAAACCCACCGAAGTAGGTTTCCCTGTTCGGTGGGTTTAAGATTCTTCATCTTCACACACCTCTGCTCGCCACATAGGCATAATAGCAAAATAGAGTAGTGCTCCGATCAGTATCAACAGTATTACAATTAACATTATTATCGGATGTTGACATACGAAACTAACTATTTTATTCATTCTTTCCCCTTTTTAATTGAAAATTGTACAGGCTCAAATTTAATAGTAAAAGATTTATAAAAAAAGTCAAGTGTTTTGTTTTGCCTTAAATTGATGTATTATTCGACTAAATAGGTTGTAAGTTGCATGTATTAAAGCGTTATAAAAACACGTATGTTTAAATTTATAGAAGATACAAAGAAAAGATTCAACAAATATTTTTCCAATGAAATTGGGATAGATTTGGGTACTGCGAATACGCTCGTATATCTTGCTGGTAAAGGTATCGTTATAAATGAGCCCTCTGTTGTTGCTGTGAACCAAAAGACCGGAAGAGTCGTTGCTGTCGGTATGCAAGCAAAAGAAATGCTTGGAAGGACCCCTCCACACATTACCGCAGTAAGACCTCTAGTAGACGGTGTCATTTCCGATTTCGAAGTTACAGAAGAAATGATTTCCCACCTCATAAAAAAAGCTGAAGAGTATTCTCCAAAAATGTTGGGTCCAAGAGTGGTTGTTGGTGTACCTTCTGGTGTCACAAATGTTGAGATAAGAGCAGTAAGAGATGCAACAAGAAATGCTGGTGCTCGTGAAGTACATATTGTAGAAGAACCAATGGCTGGAGCTATCGGTATTCGTTTACCAGTAAATTCTCCAACTGGAAATATGGTGATTGATATCGGCGGAGGAACATCAGATATTGCTGTGATTTCTCTCGGAGGTATCGTAAGATCAAAAAATTTGAGAATTGCTGGAGATAAATTAAACAATGATATCATCGCATATATTAGAAGTGAGTTTAAAATTTTGATTGGTGAAAAGACAGCTGAGATGATAAAAATCTCTACTGGATCTGTCGTACCAGATGAACCGATGGAGACTTCTATAAAAGGTAGGGATCTTATTACTGGTCTCCCAAGAGAAGTTATTATTACTGATTCTGACATTCGTGAGGCGATGTCTTCTTCTATTGAGGCACTCGTTGACGCCACAAAAGAAGTCCTTGAGACAACTCCACCTGAAGTACTTTCGGATATTATGCAACGTGGTATTTATCTTTTTGGCGGTGGTGCACTTATAAAAGGGCTTGATGTATTACTTCAAGAATACCTGAAGATTCCTGTTATTATTGCAAATGATCCGCTTACGGCAGTAGCAAGAGGAGCCGGTATTATCCTTGAAAACCTCGAAGAATTTAGTGAAGCATTAATCCAAAACGAAGATGAGCTACCACTTAAAAAGTAGCTTAAAAGGTAATAAAAAGACCGGTAAATTTTTACTTGTTGGGTTTTTTTTCTTTATACTTTTTATTTTTATATTAAATTTTTCTAGTGTGTCTGGTGTGATTTTTAAAATTGGTCAGCCTTTTTGGACACTATCAAATAATTTCAAAAACTCTTTCAGTAATAGTTTTAGTATATTAAATTCTAAGTCAGGTTTAATAAAAAATAATAATGATTTAAAAAATGAAGTTAAAAGATTGACTTCGGATAAGACTCTTATAGATTTATTAAAGAAAGAAAACGAGGATTTAAAATATTTACTTGGTAGAAAAAGTATAAATTCAAAAACTGTTTTAGCTACTATTTTGGTAAAGCCGACATTATCTCCGTATGATACTTTTATCGTTGATGTAGGGGAAGATCAAGGGATTTCTGTGGGTGATAGGGTTGTAGCAGATGCAAATGTCTTTATGGGGTTTGTATCGGAAGTGTACAAAAATACCTCCAAAATAATTCTCTATTCTTCTCCAAATGAGAAAGTTATAGTATTGATTGGAGATAATAATATCGAGAAGGAAGCACTAGGAGTGGGTGGTGGAAATTTCCGTATTGAAACTCCAAGAGAAATAGATATTAAAGAAGGTGACAAGATTACTATACCTTCTATATCACCAAATATTTTTGGAATTGTAGAAAAGGTTGAATACAAGGACGCTGATTCTTTTCAGACTGTATTATTTAAAAACCCCATAAATATTCAAGAGCTTAAATGGGTAGAGATTATACAATCTAAAAAATAAAATGATTAGATTTATACTTGATATTTTATTACTTGTTTCGATTTTTATTTTTCCTCCAGTCGTTACAGGAATATTTATTTTCTTATTAATTATTTTTTTGAATAATTATTTAGAGAGTATTTTTTTTGCATTTATAATTGATACTATTTATGGTGGCAAAGCCATGATGGGTGGCTACTCATCATTTGTTTTTACTATTACTTTTTTAATTGTTTTTATTCTTTCTTTTAAGATAAAAACAATGTTAAAATTCTATCCAAGGAAATAGTTTGTAAAATCGCAATATCTTTATGTTTAAAAGTTATAATAAAAGCCTTAGAAAGGCTAATATAAATAGTAAAAGAATCAAGGATTTGGATCCAGACGAGATTTTTATTGATGCCGAAAACTTACCAAAGTTTGATGTACATCAATTTGAAGGAAGAATAGAAAAACCGATTTCTGCAAGAACTTTCTTTTTTACTGGTATTGTTTTTTTAGCCATTTTTGTGATTTTTATCGTTAGGGTTTGGTACTTACAAGTAGAGAAAGGAAGCGAATATTTTAATAGAAGTGAAAATAATAGGCTTAGAGAGACACTGGTCTTTGCAAAAAGAGGGGTTATTTCTGATAGAAATGGTGAAAAAATAGCATGGAATGTTTTTGATAAAAGTAACCCGGAGTTTGCGAAAAGAGAATATAAGAATGTTTCCGGTCTTTCACATTTACTTGGTTATTTAAAGTATCCTTCCAAAGATAGTAGTGGTTTTTATTATAGTGAAGCTTTTATTGGTAAGGCAGGGGCTGAGCAGTTTTATGATTCAGTTTTATCAGGTAAAAATGGTGAGAGGCTTGTAGAAATAAATGCGTTAGGAAATATTCAATCTGAAAGTGTTGTAAGACTACCAGAAGACGGTAAAGACATCGTACTTTCTGTGGATTATAAATTGCAAAACAAAATGTATTCCTCCATAGAATCACTTTGTAAAGATGAAGGCTATGTGGGTGGAGCTGGAGTCATAATGGATATAAATACCGGGGAGATTTTGTCTATGGCTAGCTACCCAGAATATAATTCACAAGTTCTCACTGATGGACAAGATAAAAATTTAATAAATAGTTATCTAAAAAATAAAAACACTCCTTTTATAGATAGAGTTACAGACGGTCTCTATACGCCAGGTTCTATTGTCAAACCTTTTATGGCTATTGCAGCGCTTTCAGAAAAGATTATCGGTCAGTATGATAATATTTTGAGTACCGGTTCTATTTCTCTTCCAAATCCATACGATCCTAGTCATCCTAGCGTATTTAAAGACTGGAAAGCACACGGTTATGTGGACATGAGACACGCCATTTCCGTATCTTCAGACGTTTATTTTTATGAAGTTGGTGGAGGATTTGAAAATCAAAAAGGTTTGGGTATTCAGAATATAAATAAATATATGAAGATGTTTGGTTTTGGTTCTTCTACCGATGGGTTTTTCAAGGGAGTGGATGGTACTGTTCCTGATCCAGAATGGAAAAAGGAAAATTTTGATGGTGAAGATTGGAGAATAGGAGATACGTATCACACTTCTATTGGTCAATATGGTTTTCAAGTTTCTCCTATACAAGCCGTGATTGCTGTGGCAAGTATTGCAAACAGTGGGAAAATAATTGAGCCGACAATACTTTTGGGAGATAGAAAGCAAAATATTAGAACGCTTTCCTTAGACCAGAGTTATTTTGAAATAGTGAGAGACGCTATGAGGCTCACAGCAGAAGAGGGTACAGCGAAAGGCCTCTTCTATAATGATTTTAGAGTTGGTGCAAAGACAGGTACTGCTCAGGTTGGTGCGCAAAAACAATATATAAATGCATGGGCTGTAGGTTTTTTCCCTTATAAGAATCCCAAATATGCTTTTGCATTGATAATGGAAAGAGGTCCGGCGGACTCCATCTTAGGAGGTGTGTATCCAATGAGACAAACGTTTGATTGGATGTTAGCAAACAGACCAGAGTACACAAAATAAAAACCATTTCTATATCAAAAACAACTTTGACTTTTGGTTAAAAATTGATAGAATATGCCCAAAGTTTAATAATTAATCAAAAGCCACTATAATGGAAGAAAAAAGAGAGTATCTTACAAAAGATAAGTACACTGAATTAGAAAATGAGCTTAAGGAATTAAAAAGCACTAAGAGAAAAGAAGTTGCTGAGGTACTTGATTATGCTAGAGGTTTGGGCGATCTATCAGAAAATGCAGAATACCATGAAGCTAGAGCCTTACAGGCTAGTGTAGAGGAAAGGATCATAAAGTTAGAATTGATTTTAAAAAATGCGACTGTTGTTGAGGATAAACACGGTGATCATGCAGTTATAGGTAGTACTGTAGTCGTAGAAAAAGAAGGCGGAGTGAAGAGAACATTTATGATTGTTGGTTCAGCAGAGTCTGATATGGCTTCCGGGAAGATTTCTAATCGTTCACCGATAGGTACAGCTGTTTTAGGAAAGAAAAAAGGAGAAACTTTTGTTTTCAATTCTCCAGCTGGTTTGCAAAAATATAAAGTTATTGATTTAAAATAGAGTCTTTTGGTATGGTCAAGATGACAAGATAATAAAAAGTATTTTGTTCGTTAGGCTTAGTAATTAATAAAAATATTATGGAAAAAAAATCAACATTATTTCTCTCTTTAATAATCGTCCTAATGATTTCTTTCATCTCTTTTGATAGATTTTATTATCCTCATTCAGAAAAAAGTGATTTAGCATCAAAATTAACACAAGTAATATCAAATAATTTTGCGACTGCAGGTATTCCTTTTTCAACAACAACTCCAACAAGCACAACGACAAAGAGCGCTACCACTACGAGTACCACTACTTTTGTAAGAGTTTTACCTCCAGAAAGTCCTACAAATTACACTGATAACAAAGATGGAACAATTACTGATAATTATACCAATTTGTTATGGGTGAAATGTACTCAAGGTATGACTGGAACAGATTGTAAAAATGGGAGCCCATCTCTTAGGGAATGGTCAAAAGCTAGAGTAGAATGTGAAGGTCTAAAACTCGCAAATAAAACCGGATGGAGATTACCAACGCTTAAAGAATTACAGTCTATTGTGGATTCAGCTTCATCTGAACCAGCCATAAACAAAACTTTTTTTCCAAAGACCAGTAATGACCCATATTGGACGGATACTTCACCCGCACAATATTTGGGGAGTAAATTTACAGTTATATTTTCAAATGGGAGTGTCTATTTTAAAGATGCTGGAAACTTCGGTGCAACAAGATGTGTGAAGTCTAATTAGAGTTTAGTTAAAATAATATGAATAGTGTTAATAAAAAAGAAATATTTTTTGGTATAGTTATCTTTGTATTGGCACTTTTTGTTATTTTTGATTTGTCATATTATTCTCACAATGAAGGAATTATAAAAATAAATACAACAAGTACATCAGTTGATAATGTCCCCGTCACGAATCCATTTTTTATATCAAATAGATCGGAATCAAATATTCCAGAAACAAATTTAATAAAAACAATAATTAACAAAGTTACAGAATCAGTAAGTATCAATAAACCTGTTGTAAAAAAAGATGAAGTAGTAGCAACCTCCTCTGTAATAGCCACTTCATCTACTTCTACTTCAACAACGACATTAGCAAAAAGTATTTTACCTCCTGAATCTCCAATAGATTACAAAGATAACGGAAACGGTACAATAACAGATAATTATACAAAACTAATGTGGGCGAAATGTACCCAAGGGAATACTGGTAAAGACTGTTTGAGTGGAAATCAATCTATCAAAGATTATCCGGAATCTAGGGAAGATTGTAATAATCTAAAATTAGCTAGCAAGACCGGATGGAGATTACCAACGCTTAAAGAATTAGAATCTATAATAAGTACTGGATTTTTTAGTCCTGCTATTAATAAAACTTTCTTTCCGAATACTTCTAGTGATCCTTATTGGACGATAACTTCACCAAGCCAATATTTTGTAAGTAAGTTCGTGGTATCATTTTTAGACGGTAACGTATATATAAAGGAGGATGGTAATACAGCTAAGACCAGATGTGTTCGTGATAATATCTAATTAAACTTTTTTTTAAAAACTGCTTGATAAAGCAGTTTTTTGTTGTTTTTTTCTAAATGATAAATATATGGCTTAATATATATTTATTTTTATAAATACTTATCAACAGTTTTTATTTGTTGCTTTGTGGGATAAAGTGCTATAAAATAGTACCTATGTGGGAAGAAGTGGGATAATATAAACTTCCTAAAATATCATCATGCTAATAGGTGAATACACACATACATTGGATGAAAAAAAAAGGGTATCTCTACCTGTAAAATTTCGTAAAGAAATCGGAAAGAAAATCATTGTTACTGCTGGTCTTGATAATTGTTTATGGCTTTTTACTTTAATTGAATGGAAAAAAATCTCAGAAAAACTTTCAGATTTTTCAATGCTCCAAGCCGACAACAGAAGTTTTAATAGATATATGTTTGGAAGCGCAAACGAAGTTGAAGTCGATACGATCGGAAGAATACTTTTACCAGAATTTTTAGTTTCAAGAGCAAATCTTAAAAACAAAGTTTCAATAGTAGGAGTAAAAGATAGAATTGAAATTTGGAACGAAGATAGCTGGAGAGAGTACAAGGGTGTCGTGGAAAAACAGGCCGATCAATTAGCAGAAAAACTTGGACAGGCTGGAGCCCTATAAATAAAATGCACAAAACAGTTCTTTTAAATGAAGCTATAGATAATCTAAACATAAAGCCAAACAGTGTTTATTTTGACGGGACTCTTGGTGGCGCAGGGCATTCAGAAAAAGTTTGTAAATCCTTTGATAATGTACATGTGATAGCCACAGACAGAGACGAAGGAGCGATTAAAAGAGCAGAAGAAAAATTGTCAAAATTTTCTTGCAGAACAGACCTTGTTTTATCTGATTATAGAAATATTGATTCAGTACTTGCCGAACTAGGAATAAAAAAAGTTGACGCGATACTTTTGGATTTAGGACTTTCTTCAGATCAGCTAGATACATCAGGTAGAGGTTTTACTTTCAGAAAAGACGAGCCGTTGTTTATGACATTTACAGAAAACACCGACGAAGCATTGACCGCAGAGACAATACTAAATTTTTGGGGAGAGGAAACTATTGCAGATATATTGTATGCGTATTCGGATGAAAGATATTCAAGAAGAATTGCAAGAGGAATTGTTGAAGCAAGAAAAAAGAAAGATATTAAAACCACGAGTGATTTAGTAGAAATTGTTAGACAATCAGTGCCAGGAGGATACAGAGATGGAAAAACACATTTTGCTACAAAGACATTTCAAGCGTTGAGAATCGTGGTAAATGATGAGCTTGGTGCACTAAAAGATGGATTGAGTAAGGGATGGGACCTTTTAAATACAAACGGGAGAATGGCGATAATTTCATTTCATAGTTTGGAAGACAGAGAAGTCAAAAACTTTTTTAGAGAGAAATCAAAAAATGGGGAAGGAATACTTATAAATAAAAAACCGATCGTTCCGAGTGATATAGAAATAGAAGAAAACCCAAGATCTAGAAGCGCGAAACTAAGGATAATAGAAAAAATTTAATAAAATGGTAGCACAAATAATAAAAAAACAAATAAAGAATCTTGAATACAGGGAAAAGAATATAATCAGAATTCTCTTTTCAGTATTTGCGCTTCTTCTCGTTTCCTATGGCTTTCTTGTAAATGCGACAATAATGAATGCTATTGAAAGACAAAATATAGAAAAAGAAATCTTATCATTAAGTTCTGATATAAATCAGAAGGAATTTGGATATTTGGAAGCGAAAAACTCTATTACTATAGATTTAGCTCTAGCAAATGGATTTATTCAGGTTAAAAACCAGAAATTCGTTTCAGTTGAACCTGTTTCTAGTAGTTTATCTTTGTCTATAAATGAAAACCAGTAGTTTTCCATTTAGAGTTCATTTGGTATTTATTTGTGTAATACTTTTTTCTATTTTACTTATTGCAAAACTGTACTTTTTACAAATTGTAAGAGGTAGTAATTTTGTTGATAAGGCTGATAGACAGTATGTTAATTTTTCAAGTTCTATTTTTGATAGGGGAAGTATATTTTTTACAACAAAAAACGGCACCCTTGTATCTGCGGCAAGTCTGAAGACTGGTTATACTATTGCTATAAATCCAAAAAATATCGTGAACCCAGAAGACACTTACAAGAAACTTTCTGGATTAATAAATATTGATTCTGCAACATTTTATTCTAAAGCATCTAAGAAAGATGATCCATATGAAGAGCTAATAAAAAGGGTGCCTGAAGAAACGATGAAAAAGATTGAAGCATTAAAGATAACTGGTATCACAATCCAAAAAGAAAAATGGAGATATTATCCTGGGAATAATATGGCGGCAAGCCTTATAGGATTTGTTGGTTATAATGGTGACACAATAGAAGGTAGGTATGGAATAGAAAAATATTACAACGATACTCTTAAAAGAAGTCCTGAAAATCTGTATGTGAATGTGTTTGCTGAAATATTTTCAAATATAAGTAAAACATTTTTAAAAAGTAATGATAGAGAAGGTGATGTTATAACTTCCATAGAGCCAGAAGTTCAATCTTTTGTTGATAAAAAAACAGAAGAGACAAATAAAAAATGGAGCTCGAATCTTACCGGAGTAATTGTTATAGATCCAAACACTGGTGAGATATATGCAATGAGTAAATATCCTTCTTTTAATCTAAACGATTTTAGTAAAGAAAAAGATATGAGTATCTTTTCAAATCCTTCCGTTTCTAGTTCTTATGAAGTTGGTTCTGTTATGAAGTCTGTTACTATGGCTTCGGGTATTGATTCTGGAGCTATTACTTCAAAAACAACATATAATAATTATGGTTTTGTAGAAGTAGATGGGAAAAAGATTGCGAATGTTTATAAGACCAATACTATTCTTACGACCATGCAAGATGTTTTAAGTCACTCTCTTAATACTGGTAGTACTTTTGTAATGCAAAAAATGGGTAAAGATAAGTTTACTAGTTATATACAAAAATTCGGCATAGGTGTTGAGACTGGAATTGATTTACCAAACGAAGTATCTGGGGATGTAAGTAATTTAAAGAGCCCAAGAGAGCTTGAATATGCAACGGCATCTTTTGGACAGGGGATTTCTCTTACACCAATAAATGCTGTCAGAGCATTTTCTGCTGTAGCAAATGGAGGTAAACTCATTACTCCTCATGTGGTCAAAAAAATAAATTATAAAGTCGGATTATCAAAAAATATTTCTTATACGAATGAAGCAAAGCAAATCGTTAGTAGAGAAGCGACAAACGATGTGACTACTATGCTTATAAAAGCAGTAGATACAGCCCTTGTAGATGGCAAATATAAGCAGGATAGGTACAGTATTGCAGCAAAGACAGGTACTGCCCAAATGGCACGGCCAGCAAGTGAAGGTGGTGGGTATTATTCAGATAAATTTTTGCATACGTTTTTTGGATATTTTCCAGCATATAATCCAAAGTTTTTGGTATTTTTATATACTTTAGATCCAAAAAATATTAATTATGGTTCGGAGACGCTTAGCGAGCCCTTTTTTGATATTGCAAAGTTTTTAATAAATTATTATGAGATAGCGCCGGATCGATAAGGGCTCGTTCGCTATTAAAAAAGTAAGGAAATAAAAAACCACTCGTTCGATGAGCGGTTTTAAGAATCTATCTCCTTGTTTCTATTGTCTCCAGTATCAAGGTATTTTCTGATGGTATTTTAACCCTATATACGGTTGCAGATTTTGGCGTTCTGTGTTCTTCGCGATTGATTATCAGTTTAATTTTATTACTTATTTCACAAAAAAACACTGACCCATCCCTATGTTTGTTTTGAGCAATGAAAAGTATTCTGTTTTGCCCTATTTTTAAAACATAGAGAAAATGATATTCTTCACCGCTAACCAATTTGTCCATTACAGGACATGGTTTACCAAGACTGTCTTGAATCCCTTTTTTGTAACCACGATTTTTTTCTCTTTTTCCGTAATTACGCACCAAGATCGTTATGATCATTGGGATACCAAAGAAAATCGTCCAAAGAATAGCAAATTTCATTCCATTTCCTTTTTGTTTAAGTGTACTAATTGTAAAAAACCCTAAATTATATTATATTACATT
>Ga0265292_1000249_pt1 | contig 92587 bp, 72 predicted proteins | sample Munlanlewell296A_FD_189080 | JGI IMG/M metagenome (GOLD analysis project Ga0265292, IMG submission 189080) | Leachate microbial communities from a municipal landfill in Southern Ontario, Canada - Leachate well 296A | ecosystem: Engineered > Solid waste > Landfill > Unclassified | place: Canada...
CATCTTGTTTTGGAGTTTTGGTTTACAACAAAGCAGATGCTTTTCTCTTTTGTCTTCAGCCTATTAAGCAGGTTTTTACAAACATGTTATTGTTAATTTCATCGTAAAATTTTACCGGAGTATTGAGTTATAAATCCTTATATTAATCAAATTTCTGTTTCACCTGATAACCACGTGTATGTTCAAAGTTATTATAGCCGTTCATACAGTCACTATCTATTTAAATCTATAAATCCGATACTTGGTGTCAAACAGCCAATTAACTCCCCGGATATCCGGCTCTATCCTATTCCCGCTAAAAGCAAAATATCAGTAGAAAATAAAAGTTCTTTAAGAATAAATCAGTTTGTTTTTTATAATCAACTCGGGCAAAAAGTTCTTTACGGTCGTCTGACAGATGATCTCATTGATGTGTCCAAATTAATGCCCGGATTATATATAATTGAACTTGAGCTGGAGAGAACCTCTGTAAGAAAGAAGGTAATAATAGAGTGAATCGACAGTTAACGTTAACGCTGATGTCCAGATTAGATTTCCGCACGTGGGATTACTACAAGGGTTGCGAAGAGATTCCCACTTTCGTGAGAATGACGCTATAAGCCAGGGAAAGAAAGGCGGCGCCCAATAGTTTTTGGGCATAAAACGTCATTCCGAGCGAAGCGAGGAATCTGCCGGCAAAGTAAAAAAATATTTTCACTTTCTTGTCGGAAATGAATTAAAACATTTTATTTTTGTCCGATCGTTTAAACCATTTGGTTAAATTATGTGATTAAATCTTTTAGTCAAAATGAGCCAAAAACATTCTGAAACCGAAATCCTTATCCTCGACGCGGCCAGGAAAGTCTTCCTGGAGAATGGGTTCGACGGGACATCCATGCAGATGATCGCTTCTGAATCCGGGATCAATAAAGCCCTGCTTCACTATTATTACCGTAGCAAAGACAGGCTTTTCGAAGCCGTCTTTGTCGAAGCATTCGCTCATATGGTTCCCAACCTGATGAAGGTTTTCGCATCAGAAGCTGAATTTCCGGATAAGATCAGGGGTTTTGTGAATACTTATATCGGAGCCTTACTGGAATATCCCCAGATTCCACTCTTTATCCTCCACGAGCTTCACCGGAACCCGGGACGTGTCATTGAACTTATCAAATCTACCGGCATTAACCCGGATATCTTTATTAATCTTATAAAAAAGGAAATAAAATCAGGAAATATCGGCGATATCGATCCCAGGCAATTAATAGTCAATTTACTGGCTTTATGCATCTTTCCTTTTGCCGCCCGCCCGATGGTTCAGGGTTTCATTTTTAAGAACGATGCAAAGGCTTATGAGGTCTTCATGGAAAACCGGAAAAAAGAAGTAGCCGATTTCATTATTAAAGCAATAAAACCATGTTAAAAAAAATACTGTTGATCACAGCATGGGTTAGCTATTTTGCCCTTGCTTCAGGACAGGACGGGTCAGTCACACTCGATTACTGCCTAAACCAGGCCTTAGCAAATCATCCACTCTTCGATCAATATGACCTGCTGGCCTCTTCAAGCGGGTTAAAGATCAAAAACTTCAACCGGAATTATCTCCCTGAGATGAATATCAACGGTGATGCGCACTACCAGTCTGATGTAACGGAAATACCCATTTTTAGCCCTGCATTCATTATTGAGCCGCTCGATAAGGATCAGTACAAGATTTCACTTGATGTCAGCGAGCTGATCTATGATGGCGGGTTAACTAAAAGAAATAAAGACGTTGAATACATTGATAACCAGATCAATCAGCAAAATATTGGCATTGATCTTTACCGCCTCAAAGAAAAGGTCATCGGGGTTTATTTCAGTATTATCTCCTTACAGGAAAATCGTGAGCTGCTGAATGTCAACAGGCAAAACCTTAAATCCCGCTTAAAAGAAGTCGAGTCCGGTGTTAAAAACGGTATGGTACTTTCTTCCAATGCCGAAATTCTGAAGGCGGAGTTGCTGAAAATAGACCAAAAGGAAATCGAAATAGAAGCGGGAATTTCTTCAGGATACAAAGTGCTGTCAATCCTGACCGGCGATACGATAATCATTGGGACTCAGCTTCTTTGGGGAAATCCGTCTGTTGAACCTTACTTGCCGGGTCATGACAGGCTGGAATACAACCTTTTCAGCTTGCAGCAACAAAAAGCTGAATCCTTAAAAAAGCTGGCCTCCTCCAGGCTTATGCCCAGGCTGCTGGCTTACGGCCAGGCAGGTTATGGCAAGCCGGGCTTTAATATGCTCCTGAACGAATTTGATGATTATTATATTATCGGCGCTAAACTTAGCTGGAATTTCTGGAACTGGAATAAAACCCGCAATGAGAAATCAATTCTTGACCTGCAAAAGGAAATCCTGGCCAGCAGCCGTGAATCATTTGATCAAAACCTGGCAGTTGACCTCGAGAGAAGGATGGCCGAAATCACAAAGATCGAAACGCTTCTTCCGAAAGATGAAGAAATTTCCAAAATCAGGGCAGGAATTGTTCAGTCATACGCTTCCAGGCTTCAGAATGGCGTTATTACAGCAACCGAGTACATCACGGAACTCAATGCTGAAACAGAAGCCAGGCTTAATCTGAAAATCCACCAGATCCAACTGGTAAGGGCAAAATATGAATATCTCTCAACAGCCGGAAAACTGTAAAATCATTAACTTATGAAAAATACATTTTACCTGATCTTATTGTTAATTCTTTCATTGGCCTGTTCGCGCACCGAAAGGTCAGATGCGTATGGAAATTTTGAAGCCATCGAGGTCATTGTCTCCTCGCAGGCCAACGGCCAGATCCTCAGCCTGAACATAGAAGAAGGCATGGATGTCACGTTGGGCGATACCATCGGGCTGATCGATACGATAGATCTGTCGCTTAAAAAGCGACAGCTTATCAGCCAGGAAGAGGTTCTCCTCGCAAGGTTGAGAAATTTCGATTCCCAGGTCCGTGTACAGGAACAACAACGAAAGAATATCCTGGTCGATAAGGAAAGAGTGGCTAATTTACTTAAAGACGGCGCGGCTACGCAAAAACAAATGGATGACATAACAGGCAGCCTTGACCTTTTGGAACAGCAGATACTTGCCACAGAAGTACAAAAGGAGGCTGTCAGGGCTGAAATGGCAACCCTGGAAACCCAGGTCAGGCAAGTGGAAGAGACCCTGGGCAAATGTTACCTGGTCAGCCCCCTTTCAGGCACAGTGCTGGTGAAGTTTGCCGAAGCCGGTGAAATAACCGGAATGGGCAAACCTATCTGCAAAATGGCCAACCTGGATGAGTTGGAGCTGAAAGTATATATCGGCGGTGACCAGCTTCCCTATCTCAAATTGGGCCAGGCGGTTGAAGTGCTCATCGACAAAAACAAAAAAGACTTTTCCGCATTGCCGGGAACCGTATCCTGGATCAGTTCCAAGGCCGAATTTACCCCAAAGACCATACAAACAAAAAAGGAAAGGGTGAACCTGGTATACGCGGCCAAAGTCAGGGTCCCGAACGATGGCACACTGAAGATCGGTATGCCGGGTGAGATCAACTTTATGAAGGCAAAATAATTCCTCTAACTTTACCCAAATAATTAAAACTGACTATTATGACAAAAAAGCTTATGAAATTAACTGTATTAATTGCGTTGATATTAGCCGTAGTCCCAGCCTTATCACAGAAATACCCTGCCGATCTTATCCTCGGGAAATGGCTCAATGAGGATAAAGATGCGTATGTCGAGATTTATAAGGAGGCAGGCAAATATTTCGGGAAACTTGTCTGGTTGAAAGAACCGAATGATGAAGTGACCGGAAAACCCAAGATAGACGATGATAATCCCGATGTAAACCTGCAGAACAGGCCTGTGCTGGGACTGGTGATCCTGCATGATTTCATCTTCGATGGTGATGAAGAATGGGAAGACGGAACGATCTATGACCCGAAAAACGGCAAAACCTACGACTGTTATATGGAAATTGATGAAGAGGGGACTTTGAAGATACGGGGATATATCGGGATTTCATGGATCGGCAGAACCACATATTGGACATGGGTGAAATAATACCTCCTGGCAGAAATCATGGAACACGCAGTCAACATATCCGGGATCGTTAAAAAATACAATGAGGTAACTGCACTTGACCATATTTCGCTTACTGTGGAAAAGGGTGAGATCTTCGGCTTTATCGGCCCTGACGGAGCCGGAAAGACGACCCTTTTCCGGATTCTGACCACTTTGCTGATTCCGGATGAGGGAGAAGCTTTCGTAGAAGGGTTCCATACCGTGAAAGACTATAAGAAAATCAGGCAGATTGTCGGGTATATGCCCGGCCGGTTCTCCCTTTACCAGGACCTGAGCGTGGAAGAAAACCTGAATTTCTTTGCCAGTATTTTTAAAACCTCCGTCAAAGAAAACTATCATCTGATCAAGGATATTTACCAGCAGATCGAGCCTTTTAAAACTAGGCCGGCAGGGAAGCTTTCCGGCGGGATGAAACAGAAACTGGCCCTGTCATGTGCTTTGATTCATAAGCCGGTCATCTTATTTCTCGATGAGCCCACCACCGGTGTTGATGCCGTTTCGAGGAAAGAATTCTGGGATATGCTGGGTAAACTAAAAGAGGAAGGCATTACGATCCTGGTTTCTACTCCTTACATGGACGAGGCGAGCCGTTGCGACCGCGTTGCACTCATACAGGAGGGGAGAATATTAAGTGTGAATACACCGGTAGGAATAGTAAAATCCTACGAAAATCCGCTACTGGCAGTTAAATCAGAGAACATGTACCAACTATTGTTTGATGTCCTTGAATATCCAGGTACGATCCGGGCATACCGGTCAGGGGAATTCATACATGCTGCCGTAAAGAAAGATGCATGGCAGGAAGAAAGTATCAGAGGTTTTTTTACCGCTAAAGGGCATGAACAATTAGTTGTCAAGGTTATAACACCATCTGTGGAAGATAGTTTTATGGCACTGATGAAAATTTCCCCCACCCCGGGGCCAACCTAATGACCACTTTATGACTATTTCTGACCATCATATAATTGAAGTAGAGAATCTGGTAAAGAAATTCGGCTCATTCGTGGCGAATGACCATTTGAATTTCTTTGTCAGGAAGGGGGAGATTTTCGGCTTCCTGGGTGCCAATGGCGCAGGGAAAACCACGGCAATAAAGATCCTGTGCGGTTTGTGGAAACCAACATCCGGAAAAATAAAGGTTGCTGGTTATGATGTTTATAAGGAAACGGAAAAGATTAAAAGAAACATTGGTTATATGAGCCAGAAATTTTCTCTTTATGACGATATGACCATTGGCGAGAATTTTACTTTCTTCGGCGGGATATATGGCCTAAGCAATAATAAGATCCGTGAAAGGATGACCTATTTTTTGAAGAAACTGGGGATTGAAGATTACAAAGACCGGGTGATCCAATCCCTTCCACTGGGATGGAAACAAAAGCTTGCTTTCTCTATTGCCGTTATGCATGAGCCGGCTATCGTATTCCTCGATGAACCGACAAGTGGTGTTGATCCCGTCACACGCCGCCAGTTCTGGGATATGATTTACGAAGCGGCCCATGAGGGGATTACTGTATTCCTGACCACGCATTATATGGATGAGGCTGAATACTGCGAAAGGGTCTCCATCATGGTCGACGGGCGGATCGAAGCGCTGGATACACCGGCAGCGTTGAAGGAGCAGTATCAGGCTGATTCTATGGAGGATGTTTTTGTGAAGATTGCTAGAGGATCTGCACAGTTGACAGTTGACAGTTGACAGTCAGCAGTCTGAATCTGGAATTTGGAATTTTAAAATATGCGAGGCTTCATTATAAAAGAATTCTACCATATTTTCCGCGACGTCCGGACGATGATCATCCTGTTCGGGATGCCGGTGGCCCAGATACTATTGTTTGGCTTTGCGCTGACCAACGAGATCAAGAATGCCCGGATCGCGGTGCTGGATCATTCCAAAGATGTGGTAACTACCGAAATCATAGCAAAGATCACCTCTTCAGGATATTTCATACTCGAGGAAAACCTTGTCAGTGAAGATCAGATTGAAGACAAGTTCAGGCAGGGGAAAATCAAACAGGTTATCATTTTCGAGGATAATTTTGCTGAAAACCTTGAAAAAGACAAAAAAGCCGGGATCCACATTATCGGTGATGCTTCCGACCCGAATACGGCCAGCCTGCTGGCAAATTATACCCGTGCCATCATTAAGGATTACGAGGCAAATCTGATATTAAACCAGGCTGCCATCCCGGTTCTGATCATTCCCGAACCTAAACTGCTCTTTAATCCGGAACTAAAAAGCGTTTTCATGTTTGTCCCAGGCATTATCACGGTTTTGCTGATGCTGGTCTGTGCCATGATGACTTCAATCTCCATTGCCCGTGAAAAAGAACTGGGAACGATGGAAGTATTGCTCGTATCCCCCTTAAAACCGATCCAGATCATCCTTGGAAAAGTAACTCCCTACGTGGTCCTGTCACTCATCAACGCCGTCACCATTTTGACGCTCGGCTATTTTGTCTTTGGCATGCCGATGAGGGGAAACCTGGCCCTTTTATTGCTGGAAGCTATACTCTTCATTATTATGGCCCTCTCGATGGGGATATTAATTTCCACCATCAGTAAAAACCAGCAGATTGCCCTGATGATCTCCCTGGCCGGGCTGATGCTGCCGACTATCCTGCTTTCAGGATTCATTTTCCCGGTTGAAAATATGCCAATTGTATTGCAGATCATCAGTAACCTGATGCCATCGAAATGGTTCATCATCATCATTAAAGCCATCATGCTTAAAGGGGTCGGCCTGCAATATATCTGGAAGGAAACCATGATCATTATCCTGATGACGGCAGTTTTCATCGGATTAAGTGTCAGAAATTTTAAGATCAGACTAGCATAATTATGCGAACTCTTACTTTTATCATACGAAAAGAATTTATTCAGCTGTTCCGCAACAAGGTCATGGTCAGGATCATCTTTATCCTTCCGCTGATCCAGCTGATTGTCCTGTCGTATACCGCTACTTTTGAGATCAAGGTAATCAGGTTGCATGTGGTCGATTTCGACCGGAGCAAAACTTCCCGCGACCTTATCGGCCATTTTTCAGGATCACCGTTTTATAAGATCGTGGAGTTTTCGAACTCTGACAAGCTGGGTGAGCAGGATATCCTGACCGGTCGCGCGCAGCAGATCATCTCAATCCCTGCAGGTTTTGAAAAAGAACTGAATACCATCGGGCAGGCGAAAGTCCAGATTGTCACCAATGCCATCGATGGCGCTGCCGGCGCACTGATGAATGCTTACACACTGTCTATCATCCAGGATTTCAATATCAACCTGCTGGTCGAATCCTCCGGCCTATCGACTGAGGAGCCGATCCAGGCTACATGGTCATTCTGGTATAATCCCGAACTGAATTACAAAAATTACATGGTTCCGGGGATTCTCGTTTTACTCGTAACAATCATCGGGATGTTTCTCTCTGGCATGAACCTGGTCAGGGAAAAAGAGATTGGCACCATTGAACAGATCAATGTCACACCTATCCGGAAATACCAGTTCATCATCGGCAAGCTCCTCCCCTATTGGATGGTGGCTTTGGTCGAACTCTCCTTTGGCCTGATACTGGCGCGGCTGATATTTGCCATTCCGATACTCGGCAGCGTCTGGCTCATCTTCCTTGTTGCGGCAGTTTATTTGCTGGTCACGCTCGGGCTGAGCTTATTGATATCAACAAAAACGAATACCCAGCAACAGGCCATGTTCCTGTCCTGGTTCTTCCTGGTCATTTTTATCCTGATGAGCGGATTGTTTACCTCTGTCGACAGCATGCCCCAATGGGCCAAAATCATCGACCTGTTAAATCCGATCGCCTATTTTGTCGAAGTTATCCGGATGATCATGCTTAAGGGATCAGGATTTTTGGATATTTCCCGTAATCTTCTTATCCTGGGGGTATATGCAATTCTCGCTCTCACCGTAGCAGTATGGCAATACCGTAAGACAACCTGAGAATGACCCTGCACCAACCTGCTTCAAGAAACTCAAGCACAAAAGACGCATCACACTTGATAATGTGTGAATTATGTAACTCTTTTCTTTAATTGTGTAACGCTTTCCGGAATTAAAGGACTGACCTTTATATTGTGAAAGTTCATTCACACCTATTCCGCGAGTTGCGGGAATTTAAAATTCAAAAAAAATTTGCACATGACAAAAATGATTATTAATTTTATTCAGTCTTAATAAAATAACCCTTTAAACCAAGTATTATTATGAGAAATTTCTACAAACAAAAGTTATTGGTACTGGTTTTCCTGCTTGGCCCGGTTGGTTTTTCACTGGCCCAGGATTTCCTCCCTGCCCTTAGCGACAATTACATGGGCATTAACCAGGTGTTCCTGCAGCCTGCTGCAATTGCCGACAGCCGCTTCAAATTAGATATCAATGTTTTCGGTTTTAATAATGATATCTATAATGATATGATCCGGTTTAAATCTACAGGGGTCTTAAATCCATTCAGCATCCTGACAGATAATAACTGGTGGGAAGACAACTCCTACATGACCAGTCCCAATGGCAAGGATAAAACAGCCTTCGTGTCTCAATCCGTCCTGGGGCCGGGTTTTTTGATTTCCATAGGCCAGAAGCAAGCTTTTGGTTTTACTTCACGTCTCCGCAATATTGTCAATGCGGATGATCTCAGCGAACCCTTGTCCCGTTCCATCTACGAGGATTTTACAGATCCGCTTTACTGGGATAAATGGTACCATGATGAGAATCTGCGCGTCTCTCATCATATGTTCGTCGATTATGGTTTGTCTTATGCTACTGAACTCGTGAATACGGGCGCCAACTTCCTCAAGGCCGGGGTCACGGTTAAGCTGCTCCAGGGTCTGGGGGCCGCCTATGTGCAGAGTGAAGATTTTTACTACTATTTCCATAAACAGGATGAAACTGGAAATGATGCTGATTATATGTCATGGAATTCGCCCTATGCTAATTCGGGCGTGTCTGGTAACTGGGGAGGCTATGACGATAACGGAAAATATAAGTTCTACCTGGATTATAAATTTGCTGCCAAGCCGTCCGTCGGCCTTGACCTCGGGGTAGTCTATGAATTACGCCCGAAATACAAGGATTACCGTTATAATATGGATGGTCAGACGGACCTGGAAATGAAAAACAAAAATAAATATTTGCTGAAAATAGGTGTATCGGTTTTGGATATTGGCAGGCTCAGATATGAAAAAGAGTACAAAAGTACCGATTTCACTGCAGCTTTTTCTCCAAATTACATAAATAATGATACTCTAAATACCCATTGGATGAATATTGAGGAAGTTCATTTCGGTTTTCCACCTTATGTGAACTTTGCCGATACGGTAAACGAAAGGATAAATAACGAACAGGGAATGGAAAAAGGAAGCAAGAATGAAGATATATTCACTGTAAAGCTGCCCACTGCATTAAGTTTGCAGGTCGATGTGAAAATCGTAAGCGGATTATATGTTAACCTGACTACTTTCACCGGGTTAAACCAGGGCTATTCCAAAGTCAACAATTCCCATTACATGTCGAATTACAGCATTACTCCCCGTTTCGAATCTAAGTGGTTCACCGTATCGGTGCCTCTTCAGTACAATCAGTTCCAGAAATTCAATGTGGGGCTGGGAGTCAGGGCTGCCTTCGTCTATTTCGGTATTAACAATATATTCTCCGGCTTGTTTAGTGATCCCTACGGATCAAGCATATACCTGGGTGTTAAAATACCCTTCTTCCAGGGTAAGCCGCCTGCCGACAGGGACAATGACGGGGTTTCCGATAAAAAAGACAAATGTCCGACTACCCCGGGCCTGTGGGAATTTTATGGTTGCCCAGACCGTGATGGCGACGGTGTGGCAGATAGTGAAGATGCCTGCCCGGATATTCCAGGCCTGAAGGAATTCCTGGGCTGCCCGGATACAGACGGGGATGGAGTATCTGATTTAGACGACAAGTGCCCGAATGTGCCCGGTCCCAAAATAACGAATGGATGTCCCGACAGGGATAACGATGGAGTAGTAGACGACCAGGATGAATGTCCGGATGCCGCTGGTCCGGTAGAGCTCGTTGGTTGTCCCGATAGCGATGGCGATGGTGTGCCGGATATTAAAGACAATTGCCCTGACCTTTCCGGCCTGGTTGAATACGCTGGCTGCCCATTCCTCGATACCGACGGTGATGGAGTGAAAGATGCCGATGACATGTGCCCGGATAAGAAAGGCCCGCCCGAAAATAACGGCTGCCCCTATTCAGATTCTGATGGTGACGGAGTGGTAGATAAAGAAGACCGCTGCCCACTGACACCAGGTGATCCGACTAATTTCGGCTGCCCAGTTATAAAGGCTGAAGAAGCAGCGGTTCTGAAAACTGCTTTTGAAAACCTCGAATTTGAAACCGCTAAAGCAGTGATCCGCTCCTCTTCCTTTGCTTCAATGGATGAGTTGGCTGCCCTGCTCATCAGCAAACCAACCTGGAAGCTGAAAATCTCAGGACATACTGATAATGTCGGAAGTGACGAATATAACATGAACCTGTCGAAAAACCGTGCCCAGGCTACCGCCAAATACCTCCAGGGTAAAAGGGTTCCACCTAGTCAGCTTCTCCCTGAATGGTTCGGTGAAACCAAGCCGATCACCGACAACGATACCCCTGAAGGCCGCCAGACGAACAGAAGGGTTGAAATGCAGGTGGTATTTGATTAACGTTTTTTAACATTCTGATATTCATAAGATTCCATCCGGTTGTCCGCCGGATGGAATTTTTACGTACCTTTGCCGCGTTAAACTATAAACATTAACATGCTGAGTAGTTAATAGCCTGATTATTAAATGGTACGCTATTTTAATTATAACAGGGCTTTTGTTGAACGAAAACAGATTTGATGAATTTATCTCAAAAAATAAGCATCTCTTTTAAATTTTTTTCAATTTTTCTCCTGCTTTTATTTCCACTTTTCTTATTAACCTCTTGTCTGACCAATCACCAGGAAAAAATGAACCAGATCCTGTCCGGTGATGACATACCCCGGCGTTTCAGGATCAGTGAAATACAGCAAAGAGGCAAGCTAATTGCGATAACTGATTACAGTCCAACGGATTATATGGCCAAAAGCGAGGTTGTCTCCTTCAACGGGAAGAAAATCTCGCAGTACGATGATATCATTCGAAATATTTCCAAACAGTATGACCTTGACTGGCGGCTTGTTGCGTCGCTCATTTACCAGGAATCACAGTTCCATTCTGATAGCAGGTCCTGGTCCGGGGCTTTCGGTCTGATGCAGATGATGCCCTCCACCGCAACCTTGTTCGGTATCGACAGCACCGCTTCTGAATTTGAACAGCTTGAGGCTGGTATCAAATATCTTAGAATCCTCGACCGGGAACTTCCCAAAGAGATCACCAATCCTGAAGAGCGGATAAAATTTATCCTGGCTTCCTATAATTTAGGTATAGCCCATGTTTTTGATGCCCGCAGGCTCGCCGGAAAGAATGGCAAAGATCCTAATGTCTGGACAGAAAATGTTGATTATTATGTCCTGAATAAATCAAACCCGCTTTTTTATCGCGATTCGGTCGTGCGCTACGGGTATGCGAATGGTGAAGAGGCTTATAATTTCGTTTTGGAAGTGCTCGACCGCTTTGAGCATTATAAGAATACTATCGCCGATTAAATTCCGAATTCTTTACGGATCTGGGCGACCCATTTTTCGATACGCCCGTTAGTAAGTTCGTCCTGCTGGTCAAAATCAAGCGCCAGGCCGTAGAACTTGCCGTTTTCAACCGATTCGGACTCCTGGAAGTCATAGCCTTCAATGGGCCACAATCCCTTCAGAACAGCGCCGTGCTTTTCAAATAATTCCTTGAGGAAAGCCATGCCATCGACAAAGTTATTCGGGTAAAGCACCTGGTTTCCCAGGCCGAATAACGCGAAAGTTTTTCCTTTGAGCTCCGCCTTGTCAAGTTTGTCAAAAAAAGCATTCCATCTCGTTTTATGCGCGTTTTCCCAATTGTCAGCCCCTGTCGTCGAGCCACCGATAATAAAAGCATCATACATGGCAAATTCAGCCGTGTTGATCTCTGTGATCGTGAATATGTCGATGACATCTTTCTCAAACCTCGAATAAATCTTTTGAGCGGCTGTCTCGGTGTTGCCTTTTTTAGGCCAGTAAATCAAAGCAATCTTCTTCATTCTAAAAGCGTTTTAAGGAGGACAAAGTTAGTTTTAAATTCAATTTAACAATTTAGCCATTCATAAAAATCCCGCAAAAATGCCGCACCGTCTCTTCTATCGGTGTGAACTCAAATCCAAGCTCTTTTTTTATCTTTTCGTTCGAATATTCATACTGCTGCACGGCGGTATGAGCCGTTTCTTTGGTAATCAAAGGTTTAACGCCGGTTACCATCGACCTTAATTTTTCAACCCTCCATGCGAAACCTAACAACATCGGGCTTACCTTCAGGTGTGGCGCAGGTTTGCCCATTGCTGCCGCAATGAGATCAAACAACCTTTTATATTCAATATTATCCACACTGAGTATAAAACGCTCATTGCGGATATCGCTGTTCATCAGTAAAATCATGGCCCTTACGACATCGCGTACATCTACAAAACCGTTTATGCCCGGGGGATAAAACTTCAGGCCTTCCCAAATCGAATTGAATATCCTTGAGCTACCCATGCTTGCCCCTGCAACGCCGAGGATAATGCTTGGATTGACGATCACCGCATCGAGCCCTTCGGCAGTTCCTCGCCAGACTTCCCTTTCTGCGCCATATTTGCTGATGGCATATATGGAATTGTTCCTTGATGTCTTCCAGACCAGGTTCTCATCGATCAGGTCGGCCTGGTTTTCAGGCCGGCCAAGTGCAGCAATGGATGAAACATGGCATAGCTTCCGGATTTTCTTCTCCAGCGCGGCATTCACAATGTTTGCAGTGCCCTCTGTATTGATCCGCAGAAGTCTCTTGCGATCTTCCGGAAGAAACGATACGATGGCAGCGCAATGATAAACTTCTTCCACCCCTTCCATGGACTCTTCCAGTGAGAAGATGTCCATGATGTCGGCTTCCACCCATTCGATCTGTGAAAATTCTTTTTCAGGCTCCGGGGTATAAAGATCAAACACCTTGCGGATCATTCCCAGATCGCTGGAAGGTCTTTTTATTGCACGGACTCGCTTACCCTCCCTGACAAGCGCCTGAATCAAATGTGAACCTACCAGTCCCGTTCCACCTGTGACTAAGATCATGCGACAAATTTAGGAAAAAACTCTCCCCCTTATATTCCATCCCGATTTTCAAAGAGAAGGGGCCTCGGGTTTGGCAATTAAAATACTATTCAAATCGAACAGCAAATAAAAATTATTAATTTCACACCAAAATATTTTATTATGATGTTAAAAGAAAAGATAATCAGCGGAATACAGCAGATCGGCATCGGGGTTACCAATGTTCATGAGGCCTGGAACTGGTATCGTGAACATTTTGGAATGGACATAAAGATTTTTGAGGATGCTGCTGTTGCTGAGCTTATGTTTTCTTATACCGGTGGTAAACCCAGGAAGCGTCATGCTGCACTCACTATGAATCTTCAGAGTGGAGGTGGATTCGAGATTTGGCAGTATGTGGATAGAATTCCCGATGGCCCCGCGAACGAAATTCAAGCGGGTGACCTGGGAATCTATATTACTAAAATCAAAGCCCGTAATGTAAGGGATGCATACGAAACTTTTCAGAAGAAAAACCTGAATCTGAATGGAATATCGGTTGGACCCGACGGTAAAGAGTATTTCTTTGTGAAGGATCCTTACAATAATCTTTTCCAGGTTGTTGAAGGACACTCCTGGTTCATAATGGAACACGGGAAATCTACCGGTGCTGCTTTCGGCGCTATCATAGGAGTGTCGAACATTGAAAATGCCCGTAAAGTTTATTCCGGAATTCTTGGTTACGACACGGTTGTTTACGATAAAGAAGGCGTTTTCGAAGACCTGAAATGTCTGCCCGGGGGCGACAAAATCTTGCGGAGGGTATTACTCATGCATAGCAAGCCGCGGCTTGGCTCCTTTTCAAGATTACTGGGGCCCAGTGTCATGGAACTTATCCAGGTAATGGATCGCGAGCCCGAACAGATTTTTAAAAACCGCTTCTGGGGCGACCTGGGTTTTATCCACTTATGTTATGATATCAAGGGAATGGATGCCCTCAGAATTGAATGTAAGAGCAAGGGTTTTGCTTTTAAGGTCGACAGTACTCACACTCTTAAAACCGAAACTTTTGATATGGGTGAGGCAGCAGGACACTTTGCATACATCGAAGATCCTGACGGCACACTGATCGAGTTCGTGGAAACCGATAAAATTCCTATCATGAAAAAGCTGGGCTGGTACCTCGACCTGCGTAAACGCGATCCCCGCAAACCCCTTCCCAACTGGATATTAAAGACGCTTAAATTCAGCAGGGTGAAGAAGAAGGATCTAATTTTCAAATCCTTTTAACTTTCCTCGCCAGCCTGTATGCCAGGCATGGTAAAAATCTTTTAATATACACCATCAAAAGCTCCTTGCCTCCGGAGTATACGTCTCTTTTGTTTTTACGGATACCGTTTATGATATCCATCGCGCAGCTTTCGGCCGGTATCCCATATTGCTGTCCGGGATCCATGATTTTCTGAGGCTTACCATCAGGACCCAGAGCACCAAGGGAGATATTGGTGCTTACCCGCCCCGGACAAATTATAGTGGTGCGGATGCCCTGATCGGAATATTCGGCCCTGAGTGACTCATAAAAGCCATACATAGCGTGCTTGGAGGCTGAATAGGCCGAACGGAGCGGAAAACCAAACTTGCCCGTAACGCTGCTCACTGCAACTATATGTCCGAAACCTCTGGCAAGCATCGATGGCATTACACTTTTGGTAAGTATTACTCCCGAAAAATAGTTGATCTCCATAATCTTCCGGTCGGTTTCCACACTGGTCTCCATTATCCTCGACCTCTGTGAGATTCCGCCATTGTTTATCAGTATATCTATTCGTCCGAAAACCTTTTGTGCTTCTTTTGCTTTTTCTTCGAGGGAGGTGGGATCGCCGAGGTTCAGCGGAAGAACGTAAACATCTTCGGGCCTCAGATTGAGTCCGGCTTTGACCCTCTCCAGCTCCTCCCTGCGTCTGCTGGATAAAATCAAATGCGTGTTCCATGCGGAAAGCTTGATGGCAAGCGCTTCTCCGATGCCGCTGGAAGCTCCCGTGATCCAGATTACTTTTCCATCGAAAAATTTATGATTTTTCATGCCAACCTCTTTCTTCTTTAGGGATAATCGATCCCATGAATTGATCGCTAACGCTGTTCATGGTAGATATTATTTTTTCATGTAGTTCCATCAGCCGTTTGATGCGCTTATCCCCTTTCCTCTTCAATAACCTGAAACGGACGGCTGCAAATAGTTTCTTGATGGAAAAGCTGTAAAAAAGCGCAGTATAACCGCTGACCAGCATTCCCGCCATTACGGCCCATGAAATCCAGCCGGGATTTGTAAATATTCCTGCCAGGACGCCAGCAACAGTATAATAAAAGAAAAAAAACAGCAATGCCACCACGTACCTAAAGGAACTTACGAACTGCGGGTCTTTTACATTTTTGATCATCCTCCGGGGAATGGTATATGGGATGATATTGGCAATCCAACCCACGATAAAAATGGGTGAAGTAACGATCAGCAACAATGCCTGAAGCAGGATTCTCAGTACCGAAAATCCTTTCCGGTCGATGACCCAGTCGCGCAGATTCAATTCCTCCAGTCCGGCCATATATTCAGCAACCTTCTTTGAAAGCTGAACCATCTTTTCAGGATTCGTTTTAAAGCTCATATCAATCAGGCTGATCATTTGCTTATCGGCCTGGAAGCGTTTGTACAGACTGTTACCCCGGATTCCGGCATAGTCACGCATACGGCTGTTATAAATACCACGTAAATCCTGGTACATGTCGTAATGCTCAGTGTTGCCAATATGTACAATGATCTTTTTAAGTTCATCTGATAGCCTGTCTTTGATGGCGTTGATGGCCCGGGGTTGGTTCTCACGGTAGGCTTCCATAAATTCAGACACATTGATGGGATTACCATAAATCACGAGCAGGTCCTGCTGAATTTTCTGATAATGCTCGAAATCAATTCCCACGGGAACGATCTTCACACCGTTCATATCACCGAATTTCTCTTGTGCCCGGAAAGCAATCCGAAAGGTGCCTTTTACCAAGGGCCTCAGCCTGCGATGATGACCATGGTCCCCTTCAGGCATCAGACAGATGCTGTGACAGTCCCTCAGGATATCGATACATATATTAAAGATATCGTCGTTTTTGGAAAGCTCCTCAGCACCGTCGCGCTTGCGATACACGGGAATAATTTTCAGGAAATTAAGGATTTTTTCCTGGGTCTTTTTCTTAAAAATATCGGCCCGCGCCATAAAAACAGGATTGAGCCTGGCGGTATTGAGAACGATAAGCGCATCCATCAGTGCATTCTGGTGGTTAGGTGTAAATATTATCGGACTCCCATACGGAATATTCTTTCTTCCTATTACCTCTATTTTCTTATAATACAGATGGAATACCAGCAACTGGTAAAGTTTCAGAAGATTATAAAAAATATTAAACTTGTGGATTTTCGTGCCGTTCTTGCTCATTGTTTCTTTTGAGAGTTTTTTGCCCGAGTTTTACGGAGTGAAAATAAGATAAATTTATGAATTTCCATGACCCCCCTCTCTTTGAAAAGAGAGAGGGCCTGGGAGTGAGTTCCTGTTTTTTCTACCTTTGCCTAAAATAAATGATTATGAACTTCATCGAAGAACTGCGCTGGCGCGGGATGATCCAGGATATGACGCCTGAAATTGAGGATCTTTTCAAAAGCGGAGAAATGGTGGTCGCTTACGTCGGCATCGACCCAACAGCCGATTCATTGCACATCGGCCACCTGGTGGGGATCATGATGCTGAAGCACCTGCAACTGTCCGGGCATAAGCCGCTGGCATTAGTCGGCGGAGCAACCGGCATGATCGGCGACCCGTCTGGTAAATCGGAGGAACGTAACCTGATCAGCGAGGAGACCATCAGGCATAACCAGGATTGTATTAAGAAACAACTCGGGAAACTACTTGATTTCAGCGATGCAAAAAATTCCGCAGAATTAGTGAATAATTACGACTGGATGAAAGAATTCACTTTCCTCGGCTTCGTACGTGACATCGGTAAGCATATCACCGTTAATTACATGATGGCTAAGGATTCCGTGAAGAAAAGACTGGAAACTGGCCTTTCGTTCACCGAGTTTTCTTACCAGCTGGTGCAGGGGTACGATTTTCTTTATCTTAATGAAAACAAAAACTGCAAGTTGCAGATGGGTGGTTCCGACCAATGGGGAAATATAATCACAGGCACCGAACTTATTCGCCGTAAAACCGGCGGGGATGCTTTTGCCCTTACCTGCCCGCTGATCACCAAGGTCGATGGCGGCAAGTTCGGGAAAACTGAAGAAGGCAACGTCTGGCTCGATCCGGCCAGGACCTCTCCTTATAAATTCTACCAGTTCTGGCTGAATACTTCAGATGAGGATGCGGAAAAGTATATCAAAATATTCACCCTGTTTTCAAAAGAAGAAGTGGATGAAATGATCTCCCGGCACCGCAAGGCACCGCATTTACGGGAATTGCAGAAGGCTTTGGCAATGGACCTTACCGTCAGGGTGCATTCGCAAGCCGATTACCAGTCTTCGCTTGATGCTTCTGCCATTCTATTCGGAGCAGGTACGACAGAAACACTGAAAAATTTTTCTGAGGATCTGTTCCTGTCCGTGTTTGAAGGGGTGCCCCAAAGCGATATTTCAAGGGAAAAACTCCGGCAGGGTATCCAGGTCCTGGAATTCCTGGCTGACCTGACAGGCATCTTTCCTTCCCGTGGCGAAGCGCGGAGGACCATTAAGGAAAATGCTCTTTCAATCAATAAAGAGAAAATCGGGGAAGATAAAGTTATTGGCGTAAAAGACTTATTGAACGGCAAGTTTATCCTGGTTCAAAAAGGGAAGAAAAACTATTTCCTGGTTGTGGTTAGTTAGTTATTCACCACAGAATACGCAGATTTACGCAGATTAAACACAGATAAAGTCCCGAACTTAAACCTCAACACTTAAACCTTAAACCTCTTCTGTCGTTTCCCAGCTTGCGCCTTCTTTCCCATCCTTAATCTGAATATTGATCTTCAGCAGCTTATCCCTGATCTGATCAGATGTAGAAAAGTCTTTCTTTGCCCTCGCATCCTGGCGGATTTCAATAATGGTATCCATCAGCCCGCTGATCAGCTCATCTTTCCATCCTGATTGCTCTTCCGGCACCAGGCCTAAAATATCAACGATAAATTCCCGGTAGGTCTGTCGAAGCAATGCCAGGTCTTCCCCTGACAACTTCTCTTTTCCTTCTTTGACCAGGTTGATAATCCTGACAGCATCAAATAACTGCGCGATCAGCACCGGGCTGTTGAAATCGTCGTTCATCGCATCATAGCAGGACTTAATGAAAGACTCGACTACTGGCGAAGTAGTTCGCGGTTCCCGGTTCCCGGTTCCCGGTTCCTCAATCTCTGGTTTCTGACCGCCGACCGCTGACATTAATCTCTTCAGTCCCTTCTCCGACGCCTGCAGCGCTTCGTTCGAAAAATCGAGCGTACCACGGTAGTGCGCCTGTAGGATGAAGAAACGGATCGTCATCGGGCTGTATGCCTTATTAAGCAGGGGGTTATTTCCGCTAAAGAACGCTTCCAGGGAAAGGGCATTCCCAAGCGATTTGCCCATTTTCTGCCCGTTAATGGTGATCATGTTGTTGTGCATCCAGTAACGGACCGGCATTTTGTTGTTTGCGGCCATGGATTGAGCGATTTCCGACTCATGATGCGGAAAGAGCAGGTCCATACCACCTCCGTGTATATCGAATTGCTCGCCCAGGTATTTGGTTCCCATTGCGGAACATTCGAGATGCCATCCCGGGTAGCCTTCGCTCCAGGGCGACGGCCAGTGCATGATATGGTCCGGCGTCGCTTTCTTCCATAAAGCAAAATCGAAACTGCTCTTTTTTTCTTCCTGTCCTTCCAGTTCACGGGTAAAAGCAAGCAATTCATCCACTTTCCGGCCGGAAAGCACCCCGTATGGGTATTTCTTGTTATACTTTTCTATGTCGAAATAAATAGAACCGTTCCGCTCGTAAGCGAATCCTGCGCTGAGGATTTTCCGAACCATTTCAATTTGTTCGATGATATGTCCGGAAGCATGCGGCTCAATACTGGGATTTAAGACATTAAGTTTCGCCATGGCCTCATGGTAGCGGTTAGTATAATATTGTACCACTTCCATGGGTTCAAGCTGCTCGATCCTCGCTTTTTTGCCGATTTTATCATCCCCAGCATCGGCATCCCCTTCAAGATGTCCAACATCAGTAATATTGCGCACATAGCGAACCTTATACCCGATATGTTGCAGGTAGCGGAAAACCAGGTCAAAGGTTATGGCCGGACGGGCATGTCCCAGGTGCGGATCACCATAAACCGTCGGCCCGCAGACATACATGCCGGCATGAAGGGGTGAAAGTGGCTCAAAAAGTTCCTTCTTCCTTGAAAGGCTGTTGTAAATGAAGAGTTGATGTTGCATGACAGACTTGATCTTATGGCAAAAGTAAGCAATCTCTGCATTTTTTTTAACAGGGGCGGGTATATTTGGGGGAATTGTGTAATTAACAGATATTGTGCTTATGGCTTTATTTAACCACTGAGGCACTTAGAACACTTAGAAACACTTAGGAAATGATGACACAGAAATACATTAACGAAATTGCCTACAAAATGGTAGGTTGTGCTATTGAAGTGCACAAAAATCTGGGTCCGGGACTATTAGAATCTGTCTATCAAACATGTCTGATCGAAGAATTATTAGATTCCGGTTTGACTGTTCGATCTCAGGTATATGTACCCATAAAATATAAAGGAAAAGTTTTAGGTGGAACCTTAAAACTTGATCTCTTGGTCAATGATCTGATTATTATTGAATTAAAAGCTGTTGATGCGATGATACCGTTATATAAAGCACAACTTTTATCTTATCTGAAACTCACAGGTAAACCTAAAGGTTTATTAATCAACTTTAATTGTGAAAATATCGTAGCACAAATGATTCCCTTGGTTACAGAAGAATTTTCCAAACAAGCTAAATCTTAGTGCCCTTAAGTGTTCTAAGTGCCTTAGTGGTTAATGATGTGGCGTATTAAAATAACGATGGTAACTTGAAGTAAGTTGGTAGGTTATAATAAAATGAGGCTTAATGGAAGCTTTAAACTTTCACATACAAGGTCCCAGCTTCTGATCTACTCTTTGGAATGGAAAGATTTTCCAGTTTTAAACCTTCCAGGTGAAACCGGATTGCTTCATAAATATTATTTTCCGCAATGTTTTTCGTTTTACCGGTAGCTATACAACTAGGTAAATCTGGGACATAGACACTATAACCAGTCTCGGTTTTTTCAAAAATTACAATATACTTTTTCATTCCTGCATATCCTTTAATCCTGCTTGACTAAAAACCAACCGTCTTCCTCAATGGTTTGTATCAATACCTTCGCCTTCATTTAATCCGAATTAAGACAAAATTACAACAAAACCAGATCAGTTATGAATAATCCGCGGTCATCGGCTGCATTTGCGTTTATCCGCGTTCTATTAATGGCACACGGATTTGCATAAATACTATGGTTTATTAAAGATATTTGGATGATTATCAAAAAATTTCTAAAAGATGCTACATTTGTTTATATGAAAAATAAGTCGAGATAATTTATCCGAACTGAAATGAAGTACTTTAATATTTTATCGAAAATAATAGTCTTAATAGTTTCAACATTAGTACCATTATTGACTTATACACAACCATCTATGGAACTCATCTTTAATTCCCGAAACCATGATGAAGTATGCGGACCCATAGCTTGTACCCCGGAAGGTGAAATATTTTTTATTCTTTGGAAGGCAGAAAAGCCCAACTGGACATTTAATAATGGTAGCTCTAATTTATACAAGATAACCAATGACGGTGATACTTTGTGTTGGAATTATCAAAAACCGGATACTATGTTATACTACCTGGCTTTGCTTTATGATAATACAGGAAACCTGGTTATTGGTGGTGATGCCTGGAGCCTGGACACCGCTGGTAATAAAACCAGTAAGTTTCAATGGTTCTGCAAATTAACAACTGATTTTGAAATTATTTGGGAAAAGGTATATAGAATTCAGACAACCGGTACATATAACCAAAACTTAAGTATTTTGGTTGATTTACCGAATAACCATTACCTATATGCAAATTCTATCATACCTGATACAAGTTATACAAACTATACCTATCTTTTTAAATTAGATTCGGATGGTGACAGCATTCTTTTCTTTCATAATAATGATGAATTAAAAAATTCTACATTAACCTCAATTACACTTTCTTCTGATTCATCTTCTATTGGCTTACACCTTTTTGGTGGATATACACCTCCGGATCATTCTAGTTGTAAGTATTTTGAATATGATACTCTATTTCAATTGCTACTAAATCAATGGTATACTTATCCTGATTTTGGTGAACCATACAGTACATTGAATTATTCCGCAAGTGGATACATCTCTTGTGGTACTTATTGGCCATACGAAAGAGGTTCCTATCCGGAAAGATTTATCAGGGTAATGAAAATGGATGAAGACCTAACTGTCGACGATTATATAGACCTGACCTACCCCGATCCTGAAAAACCTACTTATGCGGCGTGGAAACAGTGCATAGATTTTATCAATCCTGAAAGGATCTTTGTAGGTGGTATGGAAGATAAGGGTTCTACACTTTGGAATACAAACCCAAGCTGGGTCTACGTGGCCTGCCTGAATAATAATTTTGATTTAATATATGAAGAGTATATAGGTGGCGATGCCTTATACGCAACTTTTTATATCAAAGCCACTTATGACGGAGGAGTAATTTTAACAGGCAGTATATACAATGATTCCATTCAGGATTATGAACGAGATGGATTTCTGATGAAATTCGATTCTGCCATGTTTGTTGATATACGTGAAAACCAGGAGGTAAATTTATTAAGAAAAATACGGGTGTTTCCAAATCCGGGTAGTGGTGTAATTAGTGTTAATGCAGAAATGCCTGTCAGTTCTTTTGAGATGTATAATCCTCTGGGATTCAATGTCTATTCAGTTCAAAATCCCGGGCAGATATTTGATATTAAAACATCTTATTTGAAGAACTCATTTTATTGTTATGTTGTTAAATTTGAGAATTCCCGGATCGTCACCGGAATTTGGATTAAAAATTGATAGCATCAAACTTCCAATTATATTTAAATAAGTACATGTTGAATAATTCCTTCGCGCGCCGTTGCGGTTAAAAGCTATCTTTGATCATCATTTGAAGGGAGGTTAAAAGCTATCGTTAATCATCTTTTGAATGTTTGCCCCTGGTTTCCGCTTGAAGCTCAAATCCTCGCTCCGCAATCAGTTCATCAAAAAGATAGGCCCTTAAGAGATACCCTCCCGGCTCCCTTTTTTCAGGCGTGATGGAAATGGAACCTGTAATCGTCGAGATCGTATCAGCCGGTTTAACATCTATCTTTTTACTGTAAAATGACTCCCCGCCAGGTCCGATCCATTCAAGCTGGACAGGAAGTTCTTCATCATGGTAAATATGAAGATTTTCCAGACTAATTTGTGCCCTGAGGATCCCTTTTTTCTTTATTTCGAAGACCGTATCAACGCCTTTCATCTCCCCGCTTTCTTTATCAATACTCTTAAAGAAAACGATATCTCCGAAAATCTTTTCAACCTCTGATTCATTACGCAGTTCAAAGTACTTCTCTGCAATTAACTCCCTGAACAGGTAAATCCTTAGCAAATACTTTCCTGGTAATCTTTTATCAGGGGAAACTGAAACCGAACTTATCAGGGAAGCTGTCGAATCGCCCGGGGAAAGATCTATCCGTTTCAGGTAAAACGACCTGCCCTCAGGATCAATCCAATCCACATGGAACATCAATTCCCGGTCTATCACATTAATCCGGTTCTCCAGCTCAATAACTGCATACACATTCCCATCTTCCTTTAATGGAATTACAGTCGAAATTGCCGACTGCCGCATTGATTTTTGTGCCAGGTACCGGCTGAATGTGATCTTTGCCGAGATGTCATTTGCTTTTTTTGATGGAAAGACAATTGTTGAATCAGGTAATATTACCGGCTCTGAAGTCCGCTCAGAACAACCTGTCGGTAATATCTCAACCGTAACTGCCATAAAAAGGAACCACGATATTTGTCTTAACTTTCTTATCATCTTACAGTCTTATCATCTTACAGTCTTATCTTCTTATCTCATATCATTCGGATGAAAAAATTCTTGCTCCGGCTTTTTACGCCATAAAACCATTTGCAGAGCGGCAGCATCACCACGAGCATGACTGCAAACCCGATCAGTGTGGCAAGTACCCCGCCTTCGCGGTAAAACAATCCCAGGCGTTTTACAAACACCCCCATAATGGCAATGTGCATACCATAGAAAAACAGCGGCACTTTACCCGGGATGCTAAAAACGACCAGGAGTTTCGGCGCCACCCTGCTTAATGTGATGAAAGCACAGATCGCTAAAACCACCAGCGCAAAGAACCAGATGTTCATATAGAGGCTTGGCGGATACTTCTGGTCGAAGAAAAATGAATAGGAACCGAAGTTGGAAAATGGAAATATATTGCCGTATCCGCGGGACATTCTCACGACTACCGATATGATCAATGCTAATGCGGCAATTCCGATACTCATGTAAATCCGTTTCTTATCTGTCTTCCATACCTCGAGCCATCCATATGCCATGACAGATCCCAGGACTGCCAGGGCAAACCAGGGAATGGCAGGGTATTTGTTGAATTCACCTGCGTCGATGAATGTCTGCATCAGGACCCGTTCCCAGGCAACTTCCGGGTCGTAAGATATATTTAGCAGTAAAGGGTGAATAACAAGGATGGCAAGCCCGATGAAGAGCCGCAACTGCCAATTCAGTCTGATAATCAGGGTCAGCAGGATTATAGAAATGCCAAGGCAGGTAATGATCCCGATATGCCCGGGCAAAAATTCACGGAAACCGCCCCACGACGAATTCACCCATGTCATCTGCAGAATAATCAAAAAAATGCCTCGTTGGATCAGTTGCCAGCGGGCGGTCCAGTCCGGAGTTCCTTTTTTAATCCGCCGTTGATATGACCACCAGACCATTGCCCCGGAAATCATCAAAAACCCCGGGGCGCAAAGGTACGGCAGATATCGCAGGGCGAACTGGCCCCAGGTATCGAAGAGTGGGTCAAGCGGGTCGATTTGTTCCCAGATCGAATTAAAGTAGTAGGAACAATGGTCAAGAAGCATCAGGATAACAATCAAACCGCGAAACTGGTCGATATATTCGAAGCGCTGCTTATCTCCGTTTAGCTGACTCATCTTTTAATCAGGGATGGAGATGATGATTAATCCTTCAATTTCATCTGCCACATAAATATAATTTTCATCCATTTCCAGGCCAAGTGCGTAAGCAGTTGGAAGAATCCCCACCAAATACGGTTTGGTAATGTCGGAAACATCGATGATTTGCAGTCCATATGTCTCTGTTGTCATATAAATCAGGTCGTTATTGTAAATCAGATCCTTGGCATATCCGATACTGTCGTAACTGCCGGCAATAAAAATATTGTTAGTATCGGAATAGTCAAAGATCTGCAAACCCCCTGTACCGCAAGCCAAAAAGGCAATTTTTTCATCATCCAGAATCGTAATCGCTTCTGCATCGCCCGGTGCATCGCACCAGCCAACCTGCGGGTAAATTCCGAACCCATCCAGAAAATTGGAAATATCGTAAATGGACAAACCCATTTCGCCACAAGCAGCAAATAAATAATTGCTGTCAGCACTTGTTGTTAAACCATAAGCATAGCCGGTAGTGCTTATTGTGCCGCGGATATCAGGCTCAGTGGGATAACTGATATCTGCTATATTGACACCCTGTTCACTTACTGCAGCAAACATATAATTTCCCAGGATGTGAAAACTCCGCGCCGGTTTCATACCCAGGTTCGACACCGTTACAAATGGGGTATCCGGATCAGCCGCATTAATAACAGTTACACCAAATGTAGCCGCAGCTAAATATACTGCACTGTCTTTCATGGCAATTTTACTGGAATAACCCCGGACATACTCGGTGGTTAGTGAAACAATATTCGGATTTTCCGGATCGGCAACGCTGAGAATCAGCAAACCGCCTTCACCTTGCGCTATGTATAGCAAACTGTCCTTTTTCAGAACATCCTGCGCATACCCGGAAGTTGGAAAAATTTTGACAATCTTATATCCTCCTGAAATATCATCCGGCACCAATGATTCGGGATCAGTTGGCTTTCCGCAGCCTATAATAAGTAACAAGCCGGACAGTAACCATAAAGACAATTTATTCATATTCATATTCTTAATATTTTCTCTTAATTAATTTCTGATAAGATCAGCAAAGGTGCCGGGTTGACCCATTTTAAAATTTCAAATTATATGATATTTTTAATCCAAATTGATTTTGTCGGTAGTCTTTTTCAGCGGATAAATAAACCTGGTTTTCAACGGCACTTGTGTTGGTATCTCGCATGAAATAGTTATAAAACGCAGATAGTTTCAGTGATTTATTCAGTTTTATATTGTAAGTGACCGCCATTTGAAAATTATTGTCCACGCGCCCGGCATGTTCAGGATCCAATTCCAGATAATGTTTTGATGAAAAATATCTTCTCTCGAACTCCAATTCCACATCCAGATCATGGTCAATCTTTTTAATGGCCGGCAGTTGCCAGGTAATTCCAAAACGGTATCCATCTTCCTCATAAGACGCGTCAGAATCATTGGAATTTTCCCTGGTTTCACCGCGTTCATCATAACCTTTGGCATTCGATGTTAAAAAGTGATAACCTATTTCCAGTTTGAGGTTTTTGAAAACCGTTTGATATAAGTTTACCGCATATAAAAAGTTCTTTGAGTCGTATTCCGTGTAATGCTTGTTATAATAATATTTTGAATAATCCATTGATAATTTGACACGGGTATTCTTGAAAAAAGTATTCTGGATCCAGAAACCAAAATTATCTTTTGAATATCCGAAAGGCACAAATGTTTCCGGGGTATATCCATAAATATCCACCCAGTCATCATCCCGAAAATGGCGGACATAAAAATCAGGCATGTAGCTGTAAAAAATTTTCAGACTGGCCCGCTTTGTCAAATACTGCTGGAATCCAAGTGTTGCATAATACCAGTTTTTAATGCCGTTTACCACATATAAATTATTGTTGAAATCAAAATTAATTTTAGACTTCAAATTCTTGAAAATGCGGAAAGTCGAGGATAGGTCTACTGACTGGAAAAGGATTACATCGTCATAAGTATCGATATGGAATCGTCCCTGGTCTTCATTATTCAGAAACCTTTCCAGGTATTTATCAGAATATTTCAGGATATTATTATCATAAATCGTCGCAAATTGTAATTCTGCTTCAAACTGCATTATTTTTTTACGGCTCTTTTTTTGAGCAAGAGCATCGCTGCCTGAAAAGGAAAATACAAGTATCAAAAGGAGTAAGTAAATATTACATGGAACGATATTATAATTTAACCTGATGAATTTCACCTGTTTAATTTTTATTTTTTTATTGAAAACGGGATATCCTGTTGATCTATTTTTCAAGGATTACATCCTTTTTGGGAATTAACATGCGCCCTAACAAAGTGCCTTTATCCTGATCTAAAGGTAAAATTTCATAAATGTGTTTTCCTTTAGGAACATAAATAACAAATTCACGGGCTGTACCGGGAATTAACTCTTTAACGTCTTTATATACAGCGATTTCCGACAGCTTACTGTTTAACTGGTAGGTATTTAAAACGATGCCATTTTCCTTCACCTGAACCCGGTAATTAATTCTCCCTTTCATCTGATATTGATTTTCTGTACGGGTTAGCACGCGCAATTCAGTTGGCCCGTTTATTTCAACTTTCAAATGTTTTTCCATGGAAAAGCGATAATATGCTGTAGTAGTTTCCCTGGAAATTAAATCAACGGGTTCTGACGGTTGCATGGGAGAAAAGGCCAGCCATTCCTGCTTTTTAACTTTAGTTGGTGTAAAAATATACCGGGCTGAAACATTCACCAGGTTTTCTTTAAGTTTAAATTCAATGGTGTGATTGCCGCGTAAAAGCTCAATTTCAAAAGATTTAAGCTGAGCCGGTACCCCAAATGTTCCATCTGAAAAAGTGGCCTCTTTTGAGCGTGCAACCGAACTATTCGTGACACTTTTCTGCACTCCGCCATCCACAGTATATAATATTGCATATTTTATTAAGTCCCCTTCTCCGGGCTTAAACTGTCCCCGGGTATTTACCTTCAACATTCCCGGTCCCTGGATAGTTATTATTGAGGGCTCCACAGTACTTAATGAATAATAATTCCTGGTTTTACCAGATATTACAGTCGTTACCTTTTTTTGAAAATTAGTTGGTTTCAGGTGCATGGGTTTCCCGCCGGATTGTGCCATTGTGCCGAAACTAAATAAAAATAAAATCAACAAAACTAAATGGATCTTTTTCATATGCCTTATATTTTATTAAAGATTTTACCATTTTTATAAATTGTTCCCTTGCATAATACTACAAACCAGGCATGTCCTCATGATCATCCTTATCTGGGTTTTGATAATCAGGCACGGCTGCTACGTCTGTTCCAAGGCGATGGTGCTTTTTCTCACTTATATAAATAAAAATAATCACCGTAACTAAAATCAATGTGGCAAATGCTGTGACAACGACGTTATATTTTTTTTGTATAAAAATGCCCCCCTCTCCCGGATCCGGCAGTGGAACCGGGTTAACGGGCAATCCATACTTTGCAAGTATTTGGTCTAGATTCAGAATATGAATAATCGGGATTCCTTTCTGACCCATTTGAATGATAACACCACGAAGCGGAAAGTTACTCATGGGCAAATGCTCCGTTAGCCCTGAGGGAATTAGCTGACCGTTAATAGTATTCCCCAGGCTGGCAATTCCGCCACCAACATTAATAAATGCTTTAATTGGTTGCCCCTGGCTGAATTTTTCATAAATTTCCATTCGTCTTGCTATACAATTTTCAAGATGTTTTTCATTAATGAATTCAACATTATTCCTTTCTATGGCTTTTACAATCAAATCGCGTCCTTCCGGGCTTAATCCGCGACCAAGGTCATTACCACCACCGATAGAAGCGGCAACTGACTTGATGTGAAAAATGTTTGATTTGTTTAATATGTTTTCCATATCCAGCCAGGTAAAGTATGGATCATTTGCACCATAGTTGGACGAACCTACCGAAGTGATCACTATCGGCCTTAATTTCAAAGTTTGCAGCGCTGCTAACACAGAGATATTTAAACCGGGAAAAGATCCGGAAAAAGCTACGGCAACATTATCATTATCATTTAAACCGGCATCTTTTAATAATTGCACAATCACCGCTGCAAAATTCGGATTTGTTGCTGACAGCTTTGACTCAATTAATCCCTGATCGGTAGTAATCAGTGAATATTCCTGGCCAATCAATGCAGTTTGATTCGGGTCGTTTATTTCATCAATGAAAACGCCATTTTCCAGGCGGTAGCTTTTCAGGCGATTGGCCGCTGATTGGGAAAGTTGAGCAGCTTCAAGTTTCTCGATGTACCAGTCCTGCTTAACATCCATTTTGCCATTTTCAACCGCAATAAAGGCAAATAATGATAATAGAGATAAGAGACTTAAAACTATGTTGGATTTTGCTCTGAATTTATACATTGATCTTTTTTAATTTATTGAGGTAACAACGCCCCCATGAAAAGCAATATCAGGATTAACCGCACCAGCACAGAAGAAACAAATAATACGCTGATAGTCTTCAAAACTCCCTGCTTTGCGAACCAATGAGCAATTAAACCGGGAACTACCCAGCCGACTGCCTGAAGTTCCAGCGTAGTGCTAGCTAAATCAATCGTTAAGAAATACCGTGAAAAATTAGCTAATAAACAGCCAATCAACAAACTGAGCACCATTTGACGGCGGCCGTAAAGGAAAGTATAATTCCCTAAAACTTTTATAATTAAATAAGTAAGTAAACTCACACCCAGAGTCCCTGCAAGCCGGTCGGGGTGCGAAAGCTGCAGCGCTATATAACCCGGTACAACGATACCTCCGGCAGCAATTCCAAAAACTTCGTAGGAAAACAAACTTAAAATTAAGCCTAATGTAATTGCTAATTCAATCATTTTTCTAATAACTTCTGTGTTTAAAAAATTCAGCTGTTTCTGCGCCCATGCCTCCCATATTGCCTATAGCAATAATAGTGGACATTTTTTCAGTCACAGATAATACCTTTTCAAAAACCTTCTCAGGTGTCGTATAGCCTAAATTTAATATCTTTTTCTTCGGTAAACCGTAATTAATTGCCATATTTTCTACAACATCAGTTGATTGACCGATCAGTATCAAATAGTCTGTTTCATCTTCTAATTTCGTGCCTGCCATTTCTGCCAGTTGACGAGCCCGGTAAAGCCGATCTTGCCGGGTGTTCAAAAGCACTATTCGCAAGCCCTCAAAACCGATTTCACCCCTGATTTTCTGCCAGATTATAAACGTGGAATCAGGATCGTTGGCTGCGAATGCGTTGTAAAAAACAAGTCGTTTGTGAAATGCTTCAACCCTGTAAGCCATTAATGCACCGGCATCAGGAATAGCCTGGTACATTCCCTTCAATGCCGTTTCGCGGTCAATTTCCAGATGTTGACAAACCGCCAACGCTAAAGATACATTTTCACGATGCTCTATATACCTGAATCCTTTCATTTCTTCAGGAGATACTGATTGCGGATCAATAAAATGTGAAACCGTATTTCGCTCATCCGCCATTTTTTTCAGCGTCTGTGGTATTACATTTTCGGAAGTAAAAAGGTGTTCATTTTTAGGAATTGTGCGCCCAAGTGTATCAGCGATTTCCGGCAAGGTATGTCCCATAACATCCGTATGATCTAACCTGATATTAGTCATTACACCTATATTGGAATGTATCATATGATGTTCAGTAATCGTCTGATATTGGGGTTGTAAAGCCATACATTCCATTACTAATGCCTGCACTTTTCGCGAAGCGGCATATTTCACTATGGACAATTGTTCTAAGATATTGGCAGCCGTTTTACGGTGGATGTAAGTTTCGGTACCGTCTTCATTAATCAAACGGGGAAATGTACCCGTAACTTTGGTAATGTTTGAAATTCCACCCGCTCTCAAACCGGCACCGATTAAACGGGTAACACTTGACTTACCCCTGGTGCCATTAATATGAATTCGGATTGGAATTGAATAAACCCGTTCCTGATGACGGAAATATTCAATAATACCCGCAACTACAGCAATAATTATTATGGCCAGTAAAATGTAAAAGCTATACATTGTCCTGTTTAAGATTACCTCAAAATGAACATTTTCCGGGTTCCTGTAAAACCTTCCGTCTGGAGATGATAGAAATAGATGCCTGAACTCACAGTATTTCCTGCGTTATTCTGCCCATTCCATTCCACTGAATATTTACCTGCCAGCTGTTTTCCGTTTTGAAGCGTGCGCACCAACTCCCCTTTAATGTTAAAAATATTAAGTGATACATTACATTTTTCAGGTAATGAATAGTTTATCCAGGTATGAGAATAAAAAGGATTTGGTTGATTTTGCTCTAATACAAAACCACTGTGAGTAAGTATATTCCCTTCTTTGTCATCCTCAATGGATGTTATTATTGAAACAAAGGGCGGTTCGGTAGTGATTTTTATAGCGAATTCATTCTTTAATTCAGAAGCCGTAGGATCATAATTTGCATTATAAACATATTGCAAACCAATATCCTGCGAATGGTTTTCTATACCAATTGTGCAACTTTGAGGGGCCTTAATTTGTTTATATTGAAAAATAATTTCGCCATCTCCCGTTATAGTAGGATAATAGTCAGGATCTAATAAGATCGACTGGAAATCCTCTATATTGGGCTCAGTCCCAAAATCATTACGCGCGATACTATCCCACTCAATAATGTAACGGTGGTTTTCATTATCATAATAATAAAGAATTTTACCTTCTATTGTTCCGCTATCATATAAATCATCCCAGAAACCTGCCACCATGCAATTTACATTATCATTGTTCGGCAGGGGAGTATTTAAAGGGGCTGTTTGTGCACCACTGCCTAATGCTATCCATCCATCCGTACTAATCCGAAGTTGATAATAATCAATGCCGTAGTATTTAAAAGTAAACGGCAAGTTTACTGTTTCTGTATAATCACCTGTACCTATGCCGGGAATATTTAATGGGTTACCAAGTCCATCTATTTCAAACCAATCATAATCAGGCGCCTGATCAAAAAAATCATCGCTGGAGTAAGCATAGTAGCCGTAAGCGTCAGGTCCTGTATAATCGGATTGTATGGGTAATGAAACCGGAATATAAAGAGTTGGAATTATTTGGTAAGGATAATTTCCATCCTGCGTGTAAAGCTTTAATGAATAATCAGCTAAATATTGAGTCGGACAGGCTGCGCTTACACTAACCACGAAATAATTATCCGTATTCAGAGCTACGCTGTCGATGTCAACTGTTCCGTATGTACCAATGGAATCTACAATTGTGATATATGGGTCGTCGCTTGACAAAATACCCATTACATCGGGAGCAACATCCTCGCCTTCATTCATAATTGAAATGAATAACATGACGGTCTCTCCGGGGTCCATCCTATAATTTGCATTTGGAGAACCTGCATCATTTATCATAAAATTATTAACCACCAACTTGCATCCCTTTACTTCCACATTATAATAATAGTCCCATGCATTGAAACTGCTGATAATATGTAATTGCAGCGGAATTACCTGGCCTACCGGACAATCAGGGCTCACGTAAAACTGAAACGGATTTCCGGTAAAAGTAGCGCCAGAAGCCAGATTACCATAACTTACCGGACCGGTAGTGATTATTTGCAAATAATCCGGGTCGGATGAATAAAGAACAGCCATAACATCACTGGCAGTTTGGCTTCCCCAATTTTTAAGGGTAAACGTAATATTACAATTTTCATTGGGATTTACCAGTCCATCTGTATTCCCGTCTAAATCCACAATTAAGGGATTGCCATCCGGCTCAACCAGCTCTGCGGGTTGGAGGACCTCTATAGTATCCTGGAAAGGAATCACATTTCCCCCACGCACGGTGACCGTCAATGTGTCCGGCAATACGGGTAAAATGTCAAGAATTACTTTGCCATCCGGGCCGCAAAAACCGGTAGCAAAAATTTCATCTCCGGCTAAACAAACCTGGGCATTTTCAACAGGATCTCCGGATGAAGCAAAGGTTACTGTCAATTCCACCTGGTTAGGCCCAACCATAATGGAATCCGGATATTCTAAATTCACCGCCTTTGGAACATCCTTCCATATATGTATGCTGGGATCCCCTAAAACACAATATATTTTATAGTGATATTCTACATAGTATTCATTCCCAAAAACATTGTACATGTAAAGTTTTCCCCGCAGCAGAGCCTCCCCTGGAGTGTCCATCCCTTCCTGGAACATTCCTATATAGATGCCCATGTCTATCATGTTGTTATATGTGGTATGAGTGTTAGAAGTAGGCCCGACAAAAGCAACGCCACCTCTTGGACTGGTTAATGAACCTTCTTCAACCCATTCTTCTCCAAAACAATTACCTCCTCCGGCGTCAAACATTGTAACGCCACAGCCAATACTGGTCACAAAAGTAAATTTCTGACCATTGTTCAGGCCGGAAACATCTGAAGTAAAAAAGTTGTAACAACTTGCCTGCCATCCACTGCTCCAACCTTCGCCGCGATAGTTCAGATAGCTTCGCCCCTCATTGATTGCAGTGATAATATCATTTAGATCTACGGTGCAACCCTGTCCCCACCAATCTCCATCACTCATCAGGGTATCCACGGAAGTGAAACCCCCATTCTGCAGCATTACACTGGCTGCAAACCGTTTGGTTTGTACTTGTGATGCATATGCATTATTTGAACAAACGGTTCCTTTCTTAAACCAGGCTGTATTGGCAGTATAAGGATTTTTTTCGTAAAGCATAAATTTATTGATCATTACCTGCATGCGGTAATCACCCTCGTTGGTAAAACGTCCTATCATCATTTCGGGGAAATAATCCAATCCATCTATCTCAACAAAATAATCTTCATTTGGGAATGAATAGTCGGGATAAGTCACGATTTTTTTAGGAAATACGCCGTCATCGCCTACTATTAAAACGTACGTTGGCGGATACTCCCAATTATGATAGCAATCGGCGATATAGCTTTTCATGATATAGGGATTATTGGGGTTCCCGCCAATGTCGCTGAATTTGGTTACGTGCACGTCATAGCCGCTTTGACGCTTCCAATCTGCATAAATCTGAAAGCTTGCAACAAAGATATCCGGCATAATGCATAACAGGACTTCACGTCCGTCTTCCCTGCCCCCATAATGGTTATTCAATTCCTCCTGGTAATTAAAAATGAAACTGCGGTAAAGTTTTGCGAAAGAAGGTGCAATTGCTTTATTTGAGGCAGTTCTTGGATTCACAACCTCATCATGTCCGTAATTGATCCGGACAGTGATAGAGGAAACTACCTGTAACTCCTTTTTAGCGGGAACATAGCGAACTGGGAAAACAGATATACGGGCAATGCGAAAATCACGGAAAACAGCCGGCGGTTCCAGTTTGGCAATTTCTTTCGGGTAAACCTTTTCAGATCTGTAAGCATCTCTGTTTTCCAAATAAGGAGGTTCTGTTTCGCCTTCCAGCCAACTTGATCGCGCTGGTGGTAAATAAATATCTCTGAATGTCTGAACCTTTCCTGTTTCTAATACTTCAACTGAAATACCAGCCTGGTCAGGTATTGCCAATACTTTAGCAATATACGGCAATGCAGGATAACCGGGGTCTGCAGAGAACATTTCTGACAGTAAATCCACGGCCTGGAATGTTTTGTCTTCTGAAATGAATTCCTTCAGATCGAATCCGGATATTTCAATTTTAATAACGGTGCTATTATTATCATCCCTGAGTAATGTAATTTTCGGAGGCGTATTGGATGTTTTGGTTTTATCCAGCGGTATCCATTCAGCATTCATTTGGAATGGGACTAATACTGAAATTAGTACTACAAGTAAAGCATTTTTTAACATACTGAATAATTTTTAAATCATTAAACCCAGAAAGAACATGGTGATATTAACTTACAGTATCATAAAAAGGGGAAAGTCTCTTATCTCATTGATATTCAATACCTTTTAGGCATCGAATTTTTCAGGCTGCCTTTTCCATGCGTAAAAATATAAAATGCAATAATACCTATTTCATTTCTGAAATAAAAGATTTTTCTATTAACCTTATTGATCTTTTTCCGGTTTGCAAAAAGCCGGCAAATTCTGTCTTTAAGGCAGAGTTGCAACCTATGTAAAGGAATGGGGACCCGAATTAAAACACTGTAAAATTTTCTTTCCCCATCGTGTAATCAATCTCATCATTTTTTATAAACTGGGGCGGGTATATTTGGGTGATTTGTTTAATTAACAATATGTAGTCCGTTTATTTTTAACCACTAAGGCGCACTAAGGACTGATATTACCAAATCATTATCATTTCGTAAGCTTCGTTTTTTGTAAGCTGATATTCACTACTTTTGCAGCCCTTTTTAAAATCCTTGCGGATTCAGTCGGCAGTCGGCAGTCGGATACTAGAAACTGGATTTTAGAATCCCGAACTTAAAATTTAAAATTTAAAATTAATCATTGTGCCTTTAAACAAACTTCGCAATATTGGTATCGCCGCGCATATTGATGCCGGAAAGACAACCGTTACCGAAAGAATATTATTCTACACCGGTGTCACCCGTAAAATGGGTGAGGTCCATGACGGGCAGGCCACCATGGATTTCATGAAACAGGAACAGGAACGGGGCATCACCATTGCTTCCGCTGCCATCTCCTGCGAATGGAAAGACTCACATATCAACCTTATCGACACGCCGGGACACGTCGACTTCACCGTTGAAGTGGAACGCTCACTGCGGGTGATCGATGGCATGATAGCCCTGTTTTGCGCCGTCGGTGGCGTAGAACCTCAGAGTGAAACCGTCTGGAACCAGGCTGATCGTTATAAAGTGCCGCGTATAGCCTTTATCAACAAAATGGATCGCACCGGTGCTGATTTTTTTGATGTGGTCACCCAGATGAACCAGGTATTAGATGCAAATGCCATCGCTTTCCAGATCCCGATGGGGGTGGAAGAAGATTTCGAAGGAATCATTGATATCATAGAAGAAAAAGCTTACCTGTTTAAAGATAATACCAGGGAAGAGCTCCCAGTCCCTGCCCAATACAGGGAAAAGGTCGCCGAAGCAAGGGCATTGCTTATTGAAAGGCTTGCCGATTTTAACGATGAGGTAGCGGAACTTTTCCTTGAAGATAAAGAAGTCAGTAATGAATTGCTCAAAACTGCCGCCCGTGGAGCGACCTTACGGCTCAATATCACACCGGTATTCTGTGGTGCAGCTTATAAAAATAAGGGCGTTCAGCTACTGCTCAATGCGGTCATTGATTATCTCCCCTCCCCGCTCGATATTACTGCAACCGTAGGAACCGATGTGGATAATCCTGAAAAATCCCATGTCCGCCATCCTTCCGTCCGTGATCCTTTTTCCGCTTTGGCTTTTAAACTGATCAACGATCCTTTTGTAGGGCAACAGACCTTTATCCGTGTTTATTCCGGCCTGCTGAAAAGCGGGATGCAGGTGCTTAATTCAACAAAAGACAAACACGAACGGATCGGCCGTATCATGAAGATCCACGCAAAGGACCGTGAAGAAGTCAGTGAAGCCGGCCCAGGAGATATTGTCGCCCTGATCGGCCTGAAGTTGACGAAAACCGGCGATACCTTGTGCGACCCCAGCCATCCTTTGCACCTGGAATCGATTACTGTGCCCCTCACCGTCATAGAAATGAAAATCGTGCCTGCATCACGTAAAGATCAGAGCAAGCTTGGAGAGGCCTTGCATAAGCTCTCCAATGAAGATCCTTCTTTCAACATCCGTTATGATGAAGAAACTGAAGAAACCGTTATCGCAGGGATGGGCGAACTTCACCTCGAGATTATCATCGACCGGCTGAAACATGAATTCGGCGTTGAAGTTGAGATCAGCGAACCTTCGGTAGCTTACCGGGAAACCATAACTGCCGAAGTGGAAGTTTCCCACCGGCATTCGAAGCAGACCGGTGGCAAGGGCCAGTTTGCCGAAACCCACATGCGGCTTGAACCTAACGAAGGCAACGGCTATGAATTTGTCGACCGGATCAAGGGCGGCGCTATTCCTCTGGAATTTATACCCTCAGTAAACAAAGGCATCCAGAAAACTATTGCACAGGGCGTTCTGTCGGGCTTCCCGGTAGTCGATATCAGGGTGGTGCTCCATGATGGCAAATTCCACCCTGTTGATTCCTCCGATATGGCTTTCCAGACCTGTGGTTCCATTTGCTTCAAAGAGGGTTTTATGAAAGCCGGTCCGGTCCTGCTCGAACCGATCATGAAAGTTGAGATCAATACCCCTGATGATTACATCGGCGATATCGTCGGCAACCTGAATAAACGTCGAGGAAAGGTCGAATCTTTGCGCCGCCACCGTAAAGGTTCTCAGAAAGTGCTGGCATTCGTTCCGTTAGTTGAAATGTTCGGTTACGCCACGGCCCTCAGGAACATTTCAAGTGGCCGGGCAAGCTTCTCTATGGACTTTTTCAAATACATGGCGCTTAGCAAAGCTGTCCAGGAAGAGGTGTTAAGGAAACTGGCCGAGAAAAAAGCGGCGATGAAGAAATAGACTCTAATTATTTTTTACCTAACTTTCTGGCAAATTCAAATCCCCGAATATGCCTATTCCCACCTCAAGAACCAAAGAAGTTGCCCGGATCACAATCGATGCGGAAAAATGTAACGGCTGCGGACTCTGCATAGATGTTTGCAAGGACTTCGGCATCATTATAAAAGATGGAAAAGCTGTAGTATCTGGTCAGCCGATATTCGGCTGTATCGGCTGCGGACACTGTATGGCCCTCTGCCCGAAAGGGGCCATTAAGATCGAAGGGAGATTTACTTCTCCGGATGATCTGTTCCCATTGCCTGACAAGTCGGGAATGGCTTCATATGATGCTCTTCTGAAACTATTCCAGCGAAGAAGGAGCATACGGGAATTCAAAAACAAGCCTGTTGAACAGGAACTGATCGATAAAATAATTACTGCAGCTTCCACTGCCCCGATGGGATTACCGCCTTCAGATGTGAGTATCCTGGTAATCAATGGGAAAGAAAAAGCATTCCGGTTTTCCAAAGATTATTGCGAATACCTTGTAAACTTAAAATGGATGGTAACACCCATCGGTCTTTTCTTTATGCGGCTTTTCTATGGTAAGGAAAACGGGGAAATGTTCCGGGATTTTATCAAACCATTGATTGATACTTATGTCGGATATATGAAAAAAGGCGAAAACCTGGTAATGTATGATGCCCCATTAGCTCTTTATTTCTATGGGTCCCCCTATACCGATCCGGCCGATCCGCTTATCGCAGCCACCTATGCCATGACTGCGGCCGAATCTCTTGGTCTGGGAACCTGCATGCTCGGCGGAATCCATCCTTTCATCCAGTCGGGCAGGGCGGCAAGGAAATTTCGTGAAAAACAAGGTATCCGGTTTAAAAGCCGCGAAGGCTTATTTCTCATCATCGGTCATCCAAGGGTAAAATACCAGAATGGGATCAAAAGGACTTTTGCGAATATCGATTACCATTCCTAGCTCCCTTTTATAAGCGCTGACTCCTTCAAAAATGCCGAAAGCAGCAGGCTTAATGCCATCAGCCCGCATAGTACGATCAGCGGCATTGACATCGAGCCGGTTGCCGCGGATTTAAAACTGTCCATGCCAAATATAAAAGCTATCCCGGATATCTGGCCCATTAACAGGAGCAACCCGTTAGTCGTGCCTTCAGGTGCCGGATAAGCCACTTCAGCGCCATACTGGAACCCGATTGGACCAGCGCTGAGCAGGAAGAAACCCATGGTAAAAGCAGAAGCAAGAAGAAGCCCGTATGCTGTGGCAAAGGTCACACCGGCAAGCCCAATGGTGGCCCCGGCCAGTGAAAGGAGAATGAAAGGCACCCTCCTGCGGTAACGGTCGGAGAGCGCGGGAATGACCAATGCACCTGCTATACCGCCCACAATCATAAGCCCCCCGGTCATGCCGGCCTGCGTGATCGAAAAGCCCCTTGGCCCCACGATGTTCTCGATCCAGGTAGTCACGGCATTAAATACACCCAGGCCGATAAAGAAGATGATCATAAGCAGGATGAATTGTCGTTTATGTAAAGCTTGCTTAAGCCCATCAAAAACCATCGACCGTTTTTCCTGTTCCGGTGAGCATGGTGGTGTCGGAGGATTTTCCTTAGCAAGGGTAAAAAAGGCCACCGCGAATAAAGCAGAGATGATCCCGTAGATGAAAAGCATTTTTCCAATGCCGAAAGCAATGGTGATATAGGGAGTCATCGCTATGCCCAGGAAAATCCCTGCGTACATTGCCAGCGTCCCAAGACCGGAGGCCGTGGCCCGTTCATTGACTGGAAACCATCGCGCAGCAATCTTGGTAATTGCGTTAAGAATAAATGGTTGCCCGATGGCAATGCCTATTTGAGCTAGAAGTGCCAGGGTATAGTTGGTCCCTGCCAAGCCTCTCAATAATCCGAAAACACCGGTCAATACAGCGCCGATACCCACGGCGGTGCGCATCCCATAAGTATCGATAACCCAGGATGCCGGAAGTGAGATTATAATATAGACGATCATAAAACACATCGACAAAAGCCCGACACTCAAATCCGATACCTGGTAATAAGTGGCGGCGCTGCTGGTAATAGGGGCATAGGTGATCCATAACAACTGGTTCATAATAACGACCAGCATGAAAGCCAGCAGCACGACCCAGCGGTAGCGGTAAACTTTATATGTTGTTTGTTTCATGATTTCGGATTTCCGGTAAAAGTAACAATTTACAGGGTTTCCAACCCTCGGGTTGGAAACCCTCTTTTTCACTTAACAATTTGATAACATTTCCTTAAAATTTATTTAATAATAGATGTGGAATTTTGCACAACTTTTACCAAACCGTAAAATGACTATCCCATTAAGATTTTTTAAAGCAGTAATGATTCTCGCAGTCATTATCGAATCCGGTATTTCAGCCTATTCACAAGAAGTCTATTCAAAGGCTATTCAGCAGTCGGCCGATACCCTCAACGCTAAAATTGAAAATGTAAAATCCGATCTTGATTTTCTTAAAAATCTTAAAATAACCGGTTATATCCAGGCACAATGGCAATGTGCCGATAGCAATGGTATTTCATCATTTTCGGGCGGTAATTTCCCAAAAAACGCCGATAACCGGTTCTCAGTAAGAAGAGGCCGGGTAAAATTTGCTTATACGGGTACGCTTACTCAATTTGTGCTGCAAATTGATGCAACAGAGCGCGGAGTGGCACTGAAAGATGCGTATGTCAATTTCAAAGACCCCTGGTTGCAAATGTTTACCATACAGGGCGGGATGTTCAACCGTCCTTTCGGCTTTGAAATAGCCTATTCCTCCAGCATGAGAGAAACCCCTGAAAGGGCAAGGATCACGCAAACCTTATTCCCCGGAGAACGTGACCTGGGTGCCATGCTTACCATCCAGCCGCGCAAAGAATCCCGCTTTAACTTCATTCGTTTAAATGCTGCCCTTATTGCTGGAAACGCGATTGCATCTGAAATAGATTCAAAAAAAGATTTCGTAGGACAACTGGGAATAAATAAAACCACCCGTAATGAAAAATTCCGCTATGCCGTCGGGATTTCTTATTACAACGGAGGTGTATTCCAGGAAACCAAGAAAGTCTGTAACATGGTTACCCTGGCCGACGGAATGACAAAAGGCTTCGTGGTCGATTCCACAGAATCCAATAAAGGACAATATGCAAAACGGGAATATTTTGGCGCCGACGCACAGGTCAGCCTCGATTGGTTTCTTGGCGTAACAACATTGCGTGGTGAATACCTTTGGGGTTCCCAACCGGGTAGCTCAAAATCCAATGTCAGTCCTACCAACAGGTCAATCCCGGCAACTCCCGATCCGATTGATACTTATAACAGGTCTTTCAATGGCGGGTATGTTTACCTGGTGCAAAACATCCTTAACTCCAGGCACGAGGTTGTTGTAAAATATGATTTCTTCGACCCGAATATTAAAGTTAAAGGCACGGATGCCAAATCCACGGTACCTGAAACAACGATCAAGACCGGACTGACTGGTGCTGACGTAAGCTATACAACCTGGGGTTTTGGCTACAACGTGCACATTGCCACCAATGTTAAGCTGATGGCATATTATGAGGTAGTTAAAAATGAAAGCACCTCGATAAATGGTTATTCTAATGACCTGAAGGATAATGTATTCACCCTCAGGGCACAGTTCAAGTTTTAATCGTTATTTAATGTAATTTTAAAATAAAAAACAATGAAGAAATTAATTTTCGTTTTCGTCATCATGGCCCTTCTGCCTCAACTTTACTCGCAGAATGTCAATTGTAAGATCAAAGGAAGTGATACTGTCCTTCCTCTTACACAGAAAGAAGCCGAAGTGTTCATGAAAAAATACCCCGGTTCATCTATAATGGTGACGGGAGGCGGCTCCGGTGTGGGTCTGGCCGCTTTGCAGAATGGTACCACGGATATCGCCCAGTCATCCAGGAAAATGAAACTGGATGAGAAGATGAAATTACAGGACGCAGGAAAAGTTTTTACTGAATCCATTATCGCTTATGATGCACTTGCCGTGATCGTGAATCCTTCAAACAAGGTTAACCAGTTAACCCGGGAACAACTGGAAAGTATCTATACCGGCAAGGTAACAAACTGGAAAGAAGTTGACGGTGACGACATGCCGATCGTGGTTTATTCCAGGGAGTCAAGTTCAGGCACCTTCGAATTTTTCAAAGAGCATGTGCTTAATAAAAAGAACTTTACCCCTTCTGCCCTGCTGATGCCGGCAACCGGTGCTATTGTGCAGTCGGTCAGCCAGACAAAGGGTGCGATCGGCTACGTGGGTCTTGCATACCTGGAAGCCGATGTCAAAGCACTTAAAGTCAGCTATGATAAAGGAGTGACTTACGTTGTGCCATCCGTGGAAAACGCAATGAACAAAACTTATCCCATCTCCAGGCCTTTGTATTATTATTATCTTAACAGTGCTGAAAAAGCTGTAAAACCGCTTATAGATTTTATTCTTTCAACTGAAGGGCAGAAAATTGTAAAGGAAGTAGGGTATGTACCGGTCGGTCAATGAGAAAATATAGAAAATACGGGGAAAAATTTATTGAAGGCGTCCTGTTTTCAAGTAGCACTGTCACAAGCCTCACGGTCATCCTGATCATCATTTTTCTTTTCAGGGAAGGGATTGGCCTTTTCCAGAGCAAACCGATCGACAAAGGATATGTTTTTGCCCTTAACATCAATAACCCCGTTAAAGAACTCAGCGCAAAACAACTGAAAGATATCTTTAACCAGGACATCACCAACTGGAAACATGTTGGCGGTAATAATGATACGATCATGCTGCTCACGATCAATGAAATCCCCAACTACTATACCGAAGAGGAGATGGGTCCTGAAATGGAACATCTACCGATGTTGGTGGATAAACTGATTCAGGAAAATATAGGCGCGATAGTTTTTATTTCTGAGAAATATATGCCCCCCGACTTTCATGGTTATCTCCTGAAGGTGAAGAATATCAGCCCGAAAGAATTTGTCCTCGGAAAAGAATGGTACCCTACTGCAGAGCCGGTCCCGCTTTTTGGGGTATGGCCGCTGATCACGGGAACCCTGTTGGTTACACTCGGGGCCATCTTGATTGCTTTGCCGCTCGGATTGGCAACCGCGATCTTCATGGCTGAAGTATCCTCTTTCAGGCTGCGCAATATACTCAAACCATTGGTTGAGCTTCTCGCGGGCATTCCATCTGTTGTCTATGGCTTTTTCGGTCTCGTCGTTATAGTTCCTTTGATCCAGCAGGTCTTTCACCTTGATGTTGGCGAAACGGTCCTGGCAGGCAGTATCGTTCTTGGGATCATGGCCTTGCCAACAATCATTACCATATCCGAAGATGCCATCCGAACCACCCCAAAATCCCTTAAAGAAGCCAGCCTCGCTTTGGGAGCAACCCGCTGGCAAACGATGGTCCGCGTGGTTATTCCTTATGCCAGATCCGGGATTACTACCGCCATAATCCTGGGTATTGGCAGGGCGATCGGCGAAACAATGGCCGTATTAATGGTTACGGGGAATGCCGCCATGATCCCTCATTCTTTCCTTGTCCCTGCAAGGACCATTCCGGCTACCATCGCTGCAGAACTCGGTGAATCACCCTATGGAGGCCTTCATTTCCAGGCATTATTCGCGCTCGGGATTATCCTGTTCCTGTTCACCCTGATTATCAATTTCTCCATTGACCTCGTTAAAGGTCGTAAACATATTAAATCGCTCTGATTGAAACATGACTAGAAAGCGGATCATACAGAAAATTGCATTTTCGATTTTCGGAGCGGTCAGTTTTGTCGTGGTAGCCGTGCTGTTTATCATCCTCGGTTTTATCGCGATCAAAGGTATCCGGGTTATCAGCTGGGAATTCCTTACTGCGATGCCTGACCAGGGTATGACTAAGGGAGGGATTTTCCCGGCAATCGTTGGTACGGCCTGCCTGATGGCCGGAAGCATGATCTTCGCTTTTCCTGTCGGTGTGCTCTCAGGGATTTATATTAATGAATTTCTGAAAGACAGCTTTTTCAAACGGTTTATCAGGATGATGACGGATAACCTCGCCGGTATCCCTTCCATTGTCTTCGGTCTCTTCGGGATGGCTTTATTCGTGAACTATCTTGACTTCGGCGATTCAATTATCGCTGGTTCGCTGACATTAGGTTTGCTTGTCCTACCGATTGTTATCAGGACAACGGAAGAGGCGCTGAAATCAGTCGAGGATTCATTGCGGGTCGGCAGCCTGGCTCTTGGGGCCACAAAATTGCAAACCATCCAGAGGGTTGTGCTGCCCGTGGCTTTCCCAAACATCATCACCGGCCTGATTCTTTCCATCGGAAGGGTATCGGGTGAAACGGCACCGATCCTTTTCACTGTCGCAGCTTATTTTCTTCCCCGCTTACCGAACAGTGTCTTCGACCAGGTCATGGCACTGCCTTATCACTTGTATGTATTGACAACCAGCGGTACGAATGTCGAAGAATCCAGGCCGATGGCTTACGGGACAGCCCTTGTGTTGATAATGATCGTTTTACTGATCAATTTGGCAGCCAGCGCCCTCCGGAAATATCTTGGGAAAAAAGTGAAAATGAATTAGGATTATTGACCTATGTATAAAGCTGAAGCGAAAAATATCAACTTTTATTACGGTGACTATCACGCCCTGATAGATGTCAGCCTTGCTTTTCCTGACAAGACGGTTACAGCGCTGATCGGGCCGTCAGGATGCGGAAAGTCGACTTTTCTTCGACTGTTCAACCGGATGAATGATCTGATCGACCATGTGAAAATCGAAGGTGAAGTGCTGGTCAACGGGCAGGATGTCTATTCCAAAGAGGTCATTATCGACCAGTTGCGTAAAAGTGTAGGCATGGTTTTCCAGAAACCGAACCCTTTCCCAAAGACGGTTTTTGAAAATGTGGCCTATGGGCTCCGCGTAAATGGGGTCAGGGACCATAATTTTATTGAAGAAGTGGTGGTGAATTCCCTCAAGAAAGCCGCATTGTGGGAAGAGGTGAAAGATAAACTGAAGAAATCGGCTTTCGAGCTTTCAGGCGGCCAGCAGCAGCGTTTGTGCATTGCACGTGCCCTTGCCGTGGAACCGACTTTGATCCTGATGGATGAGCCGGCATCGGCCCTCGATCCTATTTCTACTGCCAAGATAGAAGAGTTAATCCACGAGCTTAAGCAGCAGTATTCCATTATCATTGTCACCCATAATCTTCAGCAGGCAGGAAGAGTGAGCGATTATACCGCATTTTTCTATCTTGGGGAACTGATTGAGCATAATGAAACGAAGACCATGTTCCTGAATCCCAGCGATGAACGAACTCAAAATTATATCACGGGTAGGTTTGGTTGAGAAACCGGATTGAATAGGTTCATGAAGGGTTATCCTTTAATTAAATTAAATTTGCAATATGAATCATCTGGAAAGTGAATTAAAGACTTTGAAATCCAGCTTGCTGGAAATGTGGTCGATCGTGATCAGCCAGCATGAAAAGGCTAAAATGGCCATTGAAACGAACGACAAGGACCTGGCTAATGAAATACATACCAATGAGAAACTGCTCGATGCCTTTGAACTGAAGCATGACATGGACTGCGAGAATCTGATCGCCCTTTACAATCCGGTGGCCATTGACCTGCGATTTGTCCTGGCAGTCCTTAAAATCAATTATAATCTCGAGCGGATCGGCGATTATGCAAATTATATTGCCAATACGATCAGGAAATCGGACGTGCCATTTGACAGCCAGTTGCTGAAAGATGCACACGTCCCTGATATGTTTGAAATTGCACATATCATGTTGGTTGAAGCTTATGATTCCTTTGAAAAAGATGATATTAAAGCCATTCACAATATCTTCGAGCTCGATACAAAGATTGACGGGTGGAAAAAAGAATCTTTCCAGGTATTAAGCGAACATATCATGAGAAATCCCGCAGATGCCAGCCAAGCACTCGAGCTCAATTCCATCATCCGGAAACTGGAACGTGTCGGCGACCACAACCGGAATATTGCGGAAGAAATCGTCTTCTATCTTGATGCCAGGATTATCAAGCATAAAAAGTTGCAGAAAAAGGCGAAACCAGAATAAAAAGGAGATGAAATTCACTAACCCTGTCCGGCTTGCATTAATCATTTCTCTATTAACCATCGTATTTTTTTCTTTGATATACAGCCTGCTGGTTTTGCTGAATAAGATCCCGTTCAGCATCGCGGTCATTCTGACTTTTGATGTTTTACTTTTTATATTTACCTACTTCCTGCTTAAAAATATCCTGGAGAAATTGATCTTTGAAAAAATCAAAGTTATTTACAAGATCATTCAGTCGCTTAAGCTTACCAGGGTTGAAAAAAAAGCCCTTCGCACCACGCTTGGCGAGGACATGATTAACCAGGTGAGTAAGGACGTGATGGATTGGGCTGAAGATAAAAAAGCTGAAATCGAACAGCTGCGAAAAGCTGAAGCTTACCGCAGGGAATTCCTGGCTAATGTTTCACACGAGATCAAAACGCCTATCTCCAACATCCAGGGATACATCTCAACTCTTCTAAGCGGTGGCCTGGAGGATCATTACGTTAACCGGGATTTCCTTCTTAAAACCGAAAAGAATATTGACCGTCTGATTGAATTAGTGGATGACCTGGATATCATTTCCAGCCTTGAATCAGGAGAAGTCAGGATGGAAAAATCACGGTTCGATATCCAGGCTCTTACAAAAGAGGTTTTTGAATTCCTTGAAGACATAGCAAAAGCCGGAAATATAAAATTCATCTTTGGCAACGATGAAAATACGCCCGTTTGGGTCTATGCTGACCGTGACAGGATCAGGCAGGTCCTGGTTAACCTCTTGGATAATTCCATTAAATATGGCAGAAAAGAGGGCCGCACCAAGGTCAGTTTCTATGATATGGATGAGAACTTCCTCATCGAAGTTTCCGATAATGGGATGGGAATTGAAAAAGATCATATCCCCCGGCTGTTTGAGAGATTCTACCGTGTGGATAAGCACCGTTCACGTGCCGAAGGGGGCACCGGGCTGGGCCTGGCCATCGTGAAACATATCATCGAAGCTCATGAGCAGACCGTCAACGTGAGAAGCTCACCTATGATAGGCTCGACATTTTCATTTACTTTGAAGAAGGGATGATTCATATGGAACAATACAAAATCCTTCTGGTGGATGATGAGCCGGATATCCTTGAATTCCTGGGTTATAACCTGCGGAATGAGGGTTACGAAGTTCACACCAGCAATAATGGAAAAGATGGCCTGGCTAAAGCACTGGAAATTCTGCCGCACCTGATTGTCCTTGATGTGATGATGCCTGAAATGGATGGCATCGAAACCTGCAAAGAGATCCGGCAAATGCCTATATTGAAAAATACCATCGTTATTTTCCTGACAGCCCGCGGGGAAGATTATTCCCAGATCGCCGGTTTTGAAGCAGGGGCTGATGACTATGTAACCAAACCGGTTAAGCCACGCGTACTGGTAAGCAGGGTCAAAGCATTGCTCAGGAGATATCAAGAAGAACCAGGGAAAGAAGCGGGACAAACTCTCGTATTAAATGAGTTTATAATTGACCGTGAAAGGTATGTTGTGATTAAAGACGGGCAGGAGTATAATTTGCCAAGGAAGGAATTTGAATTGTTGAGATTGCTGGCTTCAAAACCCAACAGGGTTTTTACTCGGGAAGAGATCCTGTCCACCATCTGGGGGAGCGATGTAATCGTAGGCGACCGGACGATTGATGTTCATATAAGGAAAATCCGCGAAAAACTCGAAACACCAAACATTAAGACCATCAAGGGAGTTGGTTATAAATTTGAGGATTAGCGGGAAGTCTGATCTGCCGCTATGTTTTGGAGTGATATTTCAATATCCTCGGCTTTCTGATCAATCTTAATTTCTTCTTCACGGTCGGAATAAGAGATCAGGGAACATTTAACCTTGTAAGTATCTGGAATAAGCCCGCTGATTGAAAAATTACCGTCGAAATCCGTATATGCTTCAAAATCTGTGCCTTCAATCCGGATCAATGCACCAGCCAGTGTTTCCTGGTTGGTTTTATCAATCACTTTGCCGGAAAGGGTAACTGTTTTTGCGGCGCCTTCACCTGTATTATCAGCGAATGCTGAGGAAATGCCCAAAATCATTAATGACAGTATTATAAATGTTACTTTTTTCATTGGTTTAATTTTAAAATTAATCATGCAAAAGTAACCGTGGTATGTTAAGGAAATATTAAGCCAATATTAGGTTATTGTGATTATTAATTGGTAGGGGATATTTGGATGAAAATAGATCTCAATAATCCTTCTGGTCGATCAATGTGCCTTTATCATCATACATGAGCCAGGTCCCTCGCTTTTCCCCGTCTTTGTAAGTCATATCATATCTTAATGTCCCAAATTCATCCCATATATACCATTTTCCGTCTTTTTTATTTTCTGTATAATTGGCTTCTGCAATTTTAACATTTTGCAGGCCCCATTTCTCCCATTTACCGTGCTTCATGCCCTTTTGGAAGGATCTGATCTCTTCAGGCTGACCATCATCAAAATAAATCTTTGTCAAGCCGTCCAGCATGCCATCTTTTACTTCTATGGTTGCCCGGATAACCGAATCCGCATAATATTCATAGCAGGTGCCTGTAAACATCTTCCCTTGCTCATCGTAATATATTCCATCTGAACCCTGCCGGGTTTGTGCAAAGCCAGAGATGAACATCATGATGAAAATGTATATGGTAAAAGTTCTCAACATATATTCTTTAAGTTTATTTCTTGTAAAAAACCATAGCGCCCAGCTTACACCAGGTTGAATGCCCAATGGCGAATTTAATATATTTTTCTAAGTAGATGACCAGAATTTGCAACATTCTTTAAGTTAATCTATGTGATTCAGAAAAGTGAATAGCTCAATCTCAACTGAAAAGTAATCCCCTGGTATAACCGTGTAAAATATTGATCGGTAGCCTCATAAGATTTAAATATAGATTCCTTCTTTGCGTTAAGAAGATTTTCGATCTTCAAACCAATCTGCAGGCGCTTATCCTCTCCCAGGCTTTTATTGCTGTTAAAGTTTAAACTGTTGAAAGGTTTGGAATAAATATCAGGACGGTCAACCATACCGACATATTGAAGTGTTTGTCCCTGAACATTGTAGTAAAGTCCGGCTTCAAAGCCGTTCCAGAATCCTTTTACGCCTCCGTTATATGAAACACCGAAATTAATAATATAAGGCGCCTGGCCTGCCATATCGCGGTATTCGTCAATAGTTTGGCCGGTGCGTGCATTTGCAACCCTGGAATCGTATTCTGTATTGCTTAACCTGATAATCGATTTGGTAAAAGTTAGGTTCGACGAAATGGCCATGTTCCTGAGTGCCTCGATGAGTGGTTCAAGATTCAGACGAAACTCGATCTCAGCGCCGAATACCTGGCCATCCCCCACATTGCGTGGCTGAAAAGATCCGGCCAGAGTGGCATACTGTACCATTTCTATAGGATTGTCAAACATCTTATAAAACCCACTCAAAGAAATCGTTTGACCATTCGATGGAAACAATTCCCAACGAAGGTCGAAATTGTGAATATCTGTACTTACCAGGTTTCCGTCCCAGTATTCAATACCGGCAACATCGTCGGCATCGCGGAACAAACCACCGATAAATGTGCGACCGCTTATAGGATCGTATATTTCAGCATAAGATAATTCTTTGAAGGAAGGACGGGCGATGGTTTTGGCATAAGAAAATCTTAGATTTTGCTTCTCCGACAAAGTGTAGATAAAATTAACCGAAGGGAAAAAGTCAGTATTATCGAGCACCTTTTCATTATCAAGAATATTATACCCAAGCTGGTCCTGACCTGTATAATGCTGGACGTAGTTTTCGACACGGATACCCAGTATGGTTTTCAGGTTTTTTATCGGGCTAAGTTCCATGGAAACATAACCTGCAGTATTATTTGTACTGGAATTAAACTGGTTTGGATTTACCGGGACAAAAGGTGCTTCGTATGTAGTACCATTGTTAATATTTCCATCGCGCGGCCACAGATTTTCCGGCAGGAAGAGTTCATCAGGGTTGCCTGTTAGGGGCACATTCCGTATATTAAGCGCATAGCTGAGGATGGCAAAGTCACGTTCTTTGAAAGTGTAGGCTCCTCCAAACTGCAGTTTGGAATTTTGGCCCATGATCTCAAATCCCTTTGTTATGTGTATTAAACCGGCCAGGTTGACCTCTTCCAGGTCGCGCCATATTCTTTCAGGAAATCCGGATTCTGTACCTATTACGAAGTCTCCCTCCGAGACCACATACCTGGTAAACCGGATATCAGGATCTTCCATTTTTGATAAGGTGGGTGAAAGTTTCCATTCAACATCCCATTTCGTACCGGTGAATGTGTGTTTACCATTGATAATCAAATTGGTAAGCGAGCGTTCACTATAATCAAGATTATGCTGAAAACCTTCGAAATCGCTTCCCTGGTCTGAGCCAATATAATCGAAAATACCTGCTTTGGATTCTCCATTTTGCAAGTGCAGAAGGTTGATACGGTATTTTGAATTAAGTGTTTTGATAGCGAATCCAGCCATCCCGCTCAATAAAACGCTGCTTACTCCATAGTCACCTTTCTGAAATTCACGGACACCCATTTCATACACATCAGGATCCCCTGAAAGACCATAGCGTCCATACTCAGCATCTTTATAAAACTCTGTATTGCTTTTATAAGAAAGGGCAAAATTATACCCCAGGGTTACTTTCTTGTGTGCGATTTGGTTACCCAGGGAAGCCCCAAAACCATAATCCATGAAACTCATTTTCTGGTAAGCTGCCATAGCAGGATTGAAATTTTCAAGTATTTCCCTGTACCGCTGGGCTATTTCTCCGTCAGGATCGCCGACTACTTCAGAAAAGAAAGGAATATTGGTTGTTGCGGGAATTTCTCTTGTTCCATCATCAAAACCAAGAAAATCAGTTTTACCACCGTTATAAGTAAGATAATCGCTCTTAAAATGAAATCCGGGATTATATCCTGCACTTAAGGAAATATTTCCTTTTTTTTCCTCTGGAAAATCTTTTATGGCGATATCGATGACTCCGCCCGTAAAATCTGCAGGCAGGTCAGCCGTAAATGATTTGAGAACAATGATGTTATCTATGATATTGGTGGGGAAAATGTCCATCTGAAGCGTATTGCGGTCGGGATCAAGACCGGGTATATCAACCCCGTTGAGGATAGTCTTGGTATAACGGTCACCCAGTCCGCGCACATACACATATTTTCCACCTTCTACTGAGACACCAGGAACACGTTTCATAGAGGAGGCGGCATCTGAATCACCTATTTTCCTGAAACTGACTGATGAAATGCCATCAATTACATTGTCGGATTTCCTTTTAATGGTAAGCAATGCATTTTCTGTATTCCGCAATCCCTGGGCTGTGATCACAACCTCGGTAAGCTCAAATGTAGTTTCCTTCAGCCGCAGATTGTCGAAAAGCGAAACTTCTCCTGGTTTTACCTGAAGTTCTTTAATAATTAGCGTTTCATAAGAAATGAAGGACACTCTCAGATTATATGACCCGGGTTCAACGCTCAGGTTGAACTTACCATCCAAATCTGTAAGGGTTCCCATAGTAGTTCCTTCCAGGAATATCGTGACACCTGGCAGGTACTCACCGGTAGCATCATCGAAAACTGTTCCCCTTATAATACCATTCTGCGCGTGCAAGAGGGATGTTAAAAGAAGTAAAAAGAAAACGATGGATAATTTAAATACATGCATGTAAAATAATTCTGGAGTCCTCGGTTTCAAAACCAAAACTCGCAGACTTGAAAAACCTGCGAGCTTTGATGATATAATAAACGACAACTATTGATTAAAAGTTATCTAAAGCTCCTGATACTGAAGCCCATGACCATGTCTGGAATTTTGTAACATCGGCTCCGACTGTATTTGCGCCTTCGGCAACAATAGTCACATAAGCATCGCTGCCGGCTTTAAAATAGTCAGTTACGATAGCACCTTCCGGTAAGGTAGCCTGCAAACCTGAGGCCACCAGGCCGGTAGGATTAAGGTCAAAATCCTGACCTGTAGCTACACCAAAGAAATAAATGCTTGTCATGGTAGCGATGGAGTTGTCGTCGAGATCGACCAGACCTTCAGCGCCATCGGCATAAACAGAACCGTTTTTAAGAGTGTGGCCAGCCGACATGGAGCCTTCCGGACCGTCGAGTTCGAAACATTCGTCACCCGGGTTCACAACGATAAAGTTATCGAGTGTACCGGCCCATGATTGGTCGGTATCGACTGCGTCATCACCGACATTCCAGATAATCGCATTTTTAACGCTTACGGTGCCGCCGAACCATTCGATACCGTCATCTTGATTAGCGATGATTTCTACGTTTTCAATGATAGTACCTGAACCAACGCCACCGAGGGTAAGGCCATTGATCTCATTACCTTCCCCGATGTTAGTTCCGCCATGACGAATTGAAACATACCGGATCACACCGGAATTATCGGCAGGATTATCGCCACCATAGAGACCGTTTTGATCTGAGGGAGGAATACCTTCTATCTGCATGGAAGCAGCATCGGCCGAAATAGGGGCATTTCCCAGAATCAGAAGACCTCCCCAGAGTCCGTTCAGGACGGGATCCAGGTTCGGGCTTGCTATTTCACCGGGCATAATTTCATCGGCAACCGAAGTAAATATAATCGGGGAATCAGCAGTACCTTCTGCCATAATTTTACCGCCACGGGCGATCAAAAGAGCCGTTGCATTGGCACCTGTGCCAGCCTGGCCTTTTACTATAACTCCCGGTTGAATGGTAAGGGTAACACCGGCTAAAACTGCAATACGACTTTCGAGGGTATAAACCTTCCCGGTTTCCCAGGTAGTATTTTCAGTGATGTTTCCTGGCACTGAGACTTCTAATTCTTCTTCAACCACGCTGATAACAGCAGTAGCCGAACCAGCCTGGTCATCATTATCAGTTATTGTCAGAACTACTGAACCGGCTCCAACTGATGTGCCTGCAGTAAAAGTAACAACTATGCTGCCTGATTCAGATCCGATGGTACCATCGGTCTTTACCGTAACAGTGCCGTTAATGGCAACTGCATTTGTTGATTTAAAACCTGCTTCCGATGTAAACTCAAAAGTTAAATCAACGGACGAACTAATTTCAACTGTAGCATTTGTAGGAACAGTAACTGCAGGAATTTTGTTTGTTTCGTCTTTTTTGCAGGAGGAAAAAATTGCCAAGGAGGCTACTACGAAATAGATAAGGATTTTTTTCATATTTATTTTCTTTTAATTTTTCTGCAAAAATCCGGTCTACAGATTACCCTAATGTTTTGTGATTGTTACTAAAACATTATGAATTACAGTTGCATGTTAAAATAACATTAAGGAGGGCAGAACGGTCATCTATTCCGGAGAAAGTCTAAGGAGAGTTAAACGCTGACAGGTCTGACGACACTGTCAGGTTTAAAGTGGTGAAATAAAGACCTGACAGCGTCCGTCGCCAGGTGGACCTGTCAGCGTCTTGATAATTTGTAAACCTCAAACCAGGTTATGCTGAATATCCCGGCCACAATGCAAATCAGGGCATTCGTAAACTGGATCCTTTCAAATTGAAACAAATCCATCAGGAAAGGAATATTCAGGATTAGAATTAAAAATACGACAGCTCCACCGGCAATCCATTTAACGGTCTTATTTGGTGTTGCCAGTATCTGGAAAATATTTCTTGTCCAGGAACGGTTCGACAAAATAATGGCAATATTGGAGACAATAAGGGTCAGGAAAGACATCGCCCTGACCGTCTTTTCACTATAACCTAAATGCAGGTAGCTGAAATAAACCGCTAAAACAATTACCAGAACGCTGCATCCCTGTAAACAACTTAATAATATCTTTTTCCTATTGAAGAAAGGTTCATCTATTTTCTTCGGTGGCCTGTTCATCACATTCTTCTCCGCTTTTTCAGCTTCAAAGATGATGGAGCAGGCCGGATCAATGATCAATTCAAGGAATACGATATGCACCGGCCACAAAAGCAGGGGAAGGTCTGCAAAAAAAACAGGGATTAGCGATAGTCCTGCAATCGGCACGTGAATGGCAAAAATATAGCCAAGCGCTTTCTGAAGGTTATCAAAAATCCTTCGTCCCATCCTGATAGCACCCACGATAGATGAAAAATTATCATCCATGAGTACCAGGGAAGAGGCTTCACGGGCAACGTCCGTGCCTTTTTCACCCATGGCGATACCGATATTTGCAGCTTTCAATGCGGGTGCATCATTTACCCCGTCACCGGTCATGGCGACAATCTCCCTGTTTTTTTTCAGTGCATTGACAATTTTCAGCTTTTGTTCTGGGATGACCCGGGCGAATATGTTAACATCCCTGATCTTTTCGCACAATTTCTCCTCGCTCATTTCGTTTAGCTCCTGTCCTGTGATGCAAGATTCATGGTTCCTTAAACCGATTTCCCGTGCAATGTTTTTTGCAGTTACCGGATAATCTCCGGTTATCATGATCACCCGGATACCGGCTTTATAGCATTCGCTGACGGCCACTTCCACATTTTCCCTGATCGGGTCCGACAATCCGATCAATCCAATAAAATCAAAATGGAAATCATGCTGCGTTTCCGGAAAAACATTTGAGCTGATGGTTGATTTAGCCACGCCCAAGACTCTTAATCCTTTTTGGGCTAATTTTTCAATGGATTTGGAAAGATGTTCAATTTTTTCTTTTGGAAGGTGGCATAAGTCAAAAATGGCTTCAGGTGCACCTTTCGATGCAATAGTATATTCATTTGTCCCTGCTTTTTTGAAAACCCTGGACATGGCCAGCATCTCTCTTGAAAGCGGGTATTCCTTAAGCATTTCCCAATCAGTATGCTCATGTTCCGTGCCTTCAAAATAACTTTCTCCAATGCTGTTAATGGCTTTTTCCATTGGGTCGAAAGGATTGACCTGGCTTGAAAGAATCCCATATTCGATAATTTCATGAAATTCTTCCGGAAACACTTTATTATTAGAGATGTCCAGAAATTCCTTTCCATTGAACAGATCGGTGACGGTCATTTTATTTTGCGTCAGCGTACCTGTTTTATCCGTGCACAACACCGTTGCGGAACCCAGGGTTTCAACGGCCGCCGGTTTCCTGGTGAGTACACTTTTTTTGGACATGCGCCAGGCGCCAAGGGCTAAAAATATAGTCAGAACTACTGGAAATTCTTCCGGAAGCATCGCCATGGCAAGTGTAATACCCGCGAGGAAGCCTTTCAGTAAATCTCCCCTTGTCAGGGTGTAGACAATAATAACAAGGATACACAGGATGATCCCGATAATAGCAAGCCTTTTCACAAGCGTGCCCATTTCTTTTTTCAGTTTGGTAGGCTCCTCTTCAACTTCCTCAAGGGCTTTGCCGATCTGCCCGATCTCCGTGTTCATTCCTGTTGCCAGCACCTTTGCAATGCCATTGCCCTGAACCACCATCGAACCGGAATAAATAAAAGGCAAATCATCACCCCCCGGCTGTTGTGATTTATCCGATTCGTTCCACTCCGTTTTTCTTACCGGAACGGATTCTCCCGTCAGCAACGATTCGTCAACCATCAGGCTAAGCGTGTGCAGCATGGCTGCATCCGCCGGGACCCTGTCACCTTCCTGTAAAACTACAATGTCACCCGTTACCACTTCCCTGCCCGCGATCCTTCTTTCCTGGCCATAACGGATAACAAGGGCACGCGGGCTTGCGAGGTCTTTCAGTGCATCAAGGGCCTTTTCCGTTTTCTTCTCCTGGTAAAACTCTATCCCCATGACCACAAAGACAAAACCAAGCAGCATGATGCCTTCCTGGATGTCGCCTAAAACGAGGTATAATGTGCCGCAAGCCACTAACAGTAAAAACATTGGCTCTTTAATGACACCAAAAGCAATGGATAAAATATTTTTAGGCTTGGATGAGGGAAGTTCGTTGTATCCCTCAATTCGAAGCTTTTCAGCAGCTTCTGCTTCGGTCAATCCTTTAAATTTCCCTGAATTGAGATTAATCTGCATGATAAATACTCAAATTAGCTTTTATAAATACATCAGCAAGATAATCAAAATTCTTATGCGCCATGCTGTACTGGAGACAAAAAGAGGGTTTCTGACACTAAAATCAGAAACCCCATTACTATCTTGACTGCCGACTGTCAACAGTTGACTGTCGACTTATTTAATCATCTCCAGCTCTTTTCCCACCTTGATAAACGCGGTAATCGCGTGATCCAAGTGATGCTGGTCATGTCCCGCCGAGATTTGCACTCGGATGCGGTCCTTTCCTTTGGGTACCACCGGGAAGGAGAATGCGATCACGTAAACGCCTTCTTCCAGCATACGGTTTGCAAACTTGACAGCCAGTTTGGAACAGTCGGGATATTTGCCGAACATGATCGGAACGATCGGGTGGTCGCCTGCGACGATATCAAAGCCGGCTTCCGTCATTTTTGCACGGAAATATTTGGTGTTTCTTTCCAGCTTATCGCGAAGCTCGGTGGTGGATGAAAGCATATCGAGCACCTGTATCGTTCCACTCACCACGGCCGGGGCAACGGTGTTGGAGAACAGGTAAGGACGTGCCTTGTTGCGCATCCATGAGATGATCTCTTTGCTGCTGGAGATACAGCCGCCGGATGCTCCTCCAAGTGCTTTTCCAAAGGTAGTGGTAATGATGTCCACCCTGCCCATCACACCGCGGTATTCATGCGTTCCACGGCCGGTCTTTCCCATAAAGCCCGATGAATGGCTATCGTCGACCATCACCATCGCATCATATTTTTCGGCAAGGTCGCATATCTCCTTCAACCGTGCCACGTCTCCATCCATGCTGAAAGCTCCGTCGGTGGTAATCAACCTGAAACGGCAATCTTTAGCTTCCTTAAGGCATCTCTCAAGACCTTTGGCCATTTTGCCCGTGGCGGGATCTTCTTCTTCCACATCCCGAAAATCGTTGTGCTTGTAAATCCAGCGTTGGGCCTTACAAAGGCGGATCCCGTCGATAATTGAGGCATGGTTTAGTGCGTCAGTAATGATTGCATCCTCAGTACCAAGCAGCGGTTCAAAAACAGCTCCGTTTGCATCAAAGCATGAGGAGAATAGGATAGTATCTTCCATACCGAGGAATTTCGAAACTTTCATTTCCAGTTCCTTGTGAATATCCTGCGTGCCACAGATGAAACGCACGGATGACATTCCGTATCCACGTTCTTCAATTCCTTTGTGAGCGGCTTTGATCACATCCGGGTGGGAGGAAAGGCCGAGGTAGTTATTTGCGCAAAAATTCAGGCATTTTTTGCCTTTTACAATGATTTCAGCGCCCTGTTCGCTTTCAATGATGCGTTCGTGTTTGAATAGCCCGGCATCCTCAATGGTTTTGAGTTCATTTGCCAGGAAGTCTTTCATTTTGCCGATCATGGGATATGAATTTATAAAGTTTAGTAAAGTGTTAATGAATTAACAAAGTGTTGCAAAGATAATTTTTTCATGAAATGGATTGTCATTAAGGATGAAATCTTTATCAGGGAAAAGACGATCAGCTGATTAGAGATATCTGAACTGTTATTCCTTCGATAATGTAAGGTTTTAACAGTTTTTGCGGATTTTGCAATAATTTTCTGACTAAATTATCAAGACTGCCTGCTAATTCAATTAGGCAACGTTTTCTTTATGCTTCTTGATTACCTTAAATTCATCTTTCTTCAGGTGTATTTCTTCTTCAATATCAAAATCATTCTGTAGTCCGAGCCAGAATTTCGCCGAATTGCCAAAATAATTACTTAACCTCAATGCAGTGTCAGCGGTGATCCGCCGCCTCCCTTTTAAGATTTCACTAACCCTGGTTTGAGGAATATTAATGTCCTTTGACAATTTATAAGCAGAAATATTCAAAGGGATTAAAAATTCTTCTAATAAAATCTCACCGGGATGTATGTTATTAAGCTTTTCCATTTTCTTAAATTTTAATGATAATCAATTATTTCGACATTAAAAGAATGCCCGTTTTCCCAATGAAAGATAATCCTCCATTGGTCATTTATTCTTATGCTATGATAATCCTTTAGTTCACCTTTGAGTTTTTCCAAATTGTTAGACGGAGGAATTATCAAATCATTCAAATTCACAGAATTATTAAGCATTCTAAGTTTTCGTCTGGCGATATGCTGAATTTCATCTGGTAACTTTTTGGATCTGATACCATTCCAAATTTTTTCAGTTTCTTTAGATCCGAAAGATTGAATCATAGTAACGTATTACAATACTAACGCCAAAAGTAATTATTAAATTTTAAATATCCAAATAGAAAATGTGGCCTACCGGTATAGGCTAAGAGCAGGCGGGCATTAAATTCCATGTTACTGTCTACCGAGACCAAAGTTTATTAAAGGTAATCACTTTCAATTTAGGACTTTCCGCCCGTTTGCTTTTAGCCAATGTTGGGCAATACATACTAAAAATATGAATAATGTATGTTTCATTTTTTACATGTTGAAACGTCAGTATAAACCCATTGCATTTATCGACTTCATGAGTATAATAAACTCATTATGTTTATTCCCCCAAATTTAACGAATAAAATGTACTTAAAGATGATCATTTTTTATGTTTTATAAATGACTGATCAATTCAGATCCTTCGTAATTGTTTTTACCGGAAGAACGTGATTATAAATAAGTTTTTTACTTTTGCCGCAAATTGTTAATTATTTCACAAAAAACTAGTTGAACATGAAAAAGATACTCGTCATTGGTGCTGTAGGTCAGATCGGATCCGAGCTGACCATGCGCTTAAGGGAAGTTTACGGTTCATCGAATGTTGTGGCCGGCTACCGCAAAACCGAACCCGGTAAAGAATTAGCAGAATCCGGACCGCTGGAAAGGGTGGATGCCACCGAACCGGAAAGACTGGCTGAAATAGTTAAGAAATATAAAATCGATGCGATCTATAACCTGGCTGCCCTGCTCTCCGCCGTAGCCGAAGGAAATCCGACTATGGCATGGAACGTTGGAGTAGGCGGCGTGTTCAATTGTCTTGAAGTGGCCCGTGAAAATAAGTGCGCCGTTTTCTTCCCCAGCTCTATCGGCGCTTTCGGACCCACTACCCCGCTCGATAACACACCCCAGGATACCATCCAGCGACCCACCACCATGTACGGCGTGACCAAAGTAACAGGCGAACTGCTCAGTGATTATTATTACAAAAAGTTCGGCGTGGATACCCGCGGCTTGCGATACCCTGGCATCATTTCAAATGTAACTCTGCCCGGCGGCGGTACTACTGACTATGCAGTGGAGATATACTATGCGGCCATCAAGGAGAAAAAATTCACCTGTCCCCTGCCCGCCGGCACTTTCCTCGATATGATGTATATGCCTGACGCACTCGACGCAGCCATCGACGTGATGGAAGCCGATCCGTCAAAACTCAAGCACCGCAATGCTTTCAACGTCTCCGCCATGAGCTTCGACCCGGAGATCATCTATAAGGAGATCAAAAAACATATCCCCGACTTTGTTATGACCTATGATGTCGACCTGATGAAAAAAGGCATCGCCGACTCATGGCCGAACAGCATGGACGATAGCGCCGCCCGCGCCGAATGGGGCTGGAACCCGAAATGGAAGCTCGACAACATGACGGTTGATATGCTGAAGGTTATTGGTGAGAAGCATAAACTGGGACTTATCTAAAGAGTGTTAAGGTTTAAGTGTTGAGGTTTAAGTTCGGGATTATTTTAAGATCCCGATAGAGCGATCCTCGAGATTCGATATTCGAAGTAAGGCCAAAGAATATTTCGAATATCGAATATCTAATATCTTTCTTTCTTTCTTTCTTTACCTTTGCCCCATGCAAATCGCTGCCCTTGTTTCAGGTGGAGTCGACAGTTCCGTCATTGTTCCCTTATTGAAAGATCAAGGGTATGATCCGGTCATTTTTTACATCCAGATCGGGATGGACAACGAACCTGGCTTCATGGACTGCCCGTCGGAAGAGGATATCGAGATCACAACTTTCATCGCCAAAAAATACGGCTGCCGCTTTGAAATTGCTAACCTGCACGAAGAATACTGGAACCGGGTAGTGAATTACACAATCGATTCCATCCGTCATGGCTTTACCCCAAACCCAGATGTGATGTGCAACCTGTTTATCAAATTCGGAAGCTTTGAAGACAAATTCGGAAAAGACTTCGACAGGATTGCAACCGGCCACTATGCCCGGAGGATTGATGAAGGGGGAAAAGCTTACCTTGGAACCGCTATCGACCAGAAAAAAGACCAGACATACTTTCTAGGCAGGATTACATACCATCAACTCTCGAAAGCCATGTTTCCCCTGGCAGACCTGGAAAAGAAAGACGTCAGGAAGATGGCCCGCAACCTGAAGCTCCCCAGCGCTGAACGGCCCGACAGCCAGGGTATCTGCTTTCTCGGAAAGATCAACTACAATGAGTTCATCAAACGATATGCCGGTGAAAAGGAGGGGGACATTATCGAACTGGAAACCGGGAAAATCCTTGGCAAACACAAAGGCTTCTGGTTTCATACTATCGGCCAGCGAAAAGGCCTGGGCCTCAGCCAGGGTCCGTGGTTCGTCGTTAAAAAGGACATTCCCGGTAATATCGTTTACGTTTCAAACGGATATAATCCGGTTGCACAACATCAGGAGGTGATTTTGCTCGCCGATTTTCTCTTTATCAATGAAAAACCCGACCGGGATTATTCTGTCGCCCAGCCGGTGCATTTCAAGATCCGCCACCAGCCTGAGTTTAATGAAGGCTTGATGGTCCGGGAAGGAGAGGGGAATTATCGGATTGACAGCGTTAATAGCATTGCCGGCGTTGCCCCCGGACAGTTCGGTGTAGTTTACACCACCGATAACAGGATATGTCTGGGGAGCGGAGTGATTACATAAAAAGTGTTGAGTGTAAAGGTTTAAGGGTTGAGTTAGGGACTATTTAATTTTGAATTTTAAGTTTTAAATTTTGAATTCGGGTGTTCTATGTTGTGAACCTTTTAACAATTTAGCAATTTGACAATTTAACAGTTTATTTCATGGAAAACTTCATTTTGTATAACCCGGTAAAACTGCACTTCGGGAAAAACGTAGTGGAAAATCTTGGGAAATCGGTTTCTCATTATGGTAAAAAAGTTCTGCTGGTGTATGGCGGAGGATCGATAAAAAGAAACGGTATTTATGACCAGGTTATTGACCAGCTCAGGAAAGCGGGGACGGAGGTTTTTGAATATCCTGGCATCCGGCCAAATCCGGTTATTGAAGATGTGAATGCCGCAGCGGACCTGGGACGGAAGAAACATGTGGATATAATCCTGGCAGTAGGAGGGGGGAGCGTGATCGATTCGGCAAAAATTATCAGCATCACTATTCCTGTTGACCATTCCGGATGGGAATTTATCAAAGGCAAGGCAAAACCAAAAACAGCAGTCCCACTGATCGCCGTGTTGACCCTGGCGGCAACCGGCACGGAAATGAACCGCTTCGCCGTTGTACAGAATAATAAAACCAGAGAAAAACTGGGATATGGCGACCCGCTGACCTATCCGAAAGAATCCTTCCTGGATCCGTCGTATACCATTTCGGTCCCGGCTGATTATACATCATACGGAATTACGGACCTGATTGCCCATAGCCTGGAAGCTTATTTCGGAGAAGGGGAGGCATCCCTTTCCGACCGTTTTGTCTATGCCATTATCCGTGAAGCCATCGAATATGGCCCACAACTGTTGAACGATCCGGGGAATTATGCTTTGCGTGAAAAGATCATGTATGCTGCAACCAACGCACTCAATAATCTCACATTTTACGGGAGGAAATCGGGTGACTGGGGGGTACATTCTATCGGGCATGTTTTGTCGGTTTTATATGATGTTGCCCATGGTGCTTCTTTATCCATCGCTTATCCTGCCTGGCTGCGACTGCATAAGGACCGCATTTCCGGGCGGATCGCGGAATTAAGCAATAATCTCTTTCAAACCGCTACCACTGATCAGGCCATTGAACACCTGGAATTCTTTTTCATCTCCATTAAATCTCCGGTAAGATTGATTGATATCGGGATCGATATTAAAAAAAAGGGAGGGGAGATTTATCAAACCCTTCTTTCATGTAAGGCCGGGGGCAACCATCATGCGCTCAGTCCAGAAGATTACCGGGAGTTGATCCGGCTTATGGCCTGATCAGCTGTTCATGCCTTACATGCCGGGATTTTTATGCTGAAAGTGGCACCTTCCCCGGGTTTTGACTCAAATGAGACTGTACCGCCTATAATGGTCAATATGCTTTTTACCATGGCAAGTCCCAATCCCATCCCACTGCTTTTGGTAGTAAAACTCGGTGAAAAGATCTTTGAAGCCTGCTCGTCCGTAATTCCTGCGCCATTATCCGATATCCCAATTAAATAAACGTCATCTTCCACGGATAACTTTATCCGGATAAGTCCGTCTCCTTTCTTCCCGATTGCCTGCACGGCATTCTGAATTAAATTATTAAAGACCCTTAACAGTTGCCGCTTGTCGGCAAGGACAAAACATTCCTGGTCCAGGTGTTCAATAACAATCCGAATGTTGTTATGATGATGATATAATTCTGCTGCAGATTTAATAATGCCTGTCAATTCTATCTTTTCGATATTTGCTGCCGGCATTTTGGCAAAATCGGAAAACTCTGAAGCAATTTCCGATAATGAATCGATCTGCTCTACGATGGTGCGGGTAAATATTGCCAGGCGTTTTTCCCAGTCAGGCGCTTTTTCATCCCAGGCTTTCTGCAGATGCTGAACGCTGAGCTTCATCGGGGTCAGGGGATTCTTTATCTCATGGGCAACCTGTTTTGCCATCTCCCGCCAGGCACTTTCCCGTTCCGACCTGGCCAGCATTTCTGCACTCCTGGCCAACTCATCAATCATCCTGTTATATTCTTCGACCAGGTTTCCGATTTCATCCTTCCTTGTCCATTCAATCTTTTCATTTGATTTGCCCAACCCGATATTCTTTAACTTATCCCTTATCAGCTGAAGCGGCCGGGTAATAAATCTTGAAACCAGGATAGTTACCATAATTGCCAGAACAATTAGTAAGACATAAACATTAATGTATGCAGCAAGAAAATCTGCGATTTCCTTCCGTAGTTCGGTTTGTTTTGCAAAATAAGGGAGATTCACGTAGGCAATGATCTGGTCTTCATTATTCCGGAACGGAATATAGGCAGATAAATATTCCTGCCGCCCGATTTTTTCATTTTGAATATATAACAGGCTTTGTTCATACGCCAGTTTATAAAAAGCACCTGTATGCATTTTTTCGGATAATAGTTCCTCTTGAAATATTTGGGGCCTGGAGGATGCAATCAGAGTTCCTTGTGTGTCAAAGAGATTGATATCGGAATAAAATATCAGCGAAAATTTATTAAGCAGGTCAGTAATATAGCCCGTCATATCTCCGGGAAGAGCGGGCATGTTTCCAAGTTTATGCTCCAGTTCTGTCAGCACGGAGAAAGTTTTTTCACTAAGATTATCCCGGTTTTTATTGTTATACAGATGAATAATGTTGAAGCGGGTGATCATTCCCAGAACAAAAAAGGAAATGATAATAATAGCAATGATAGATACTTGCAATTGATTGCTGAAATTGAATTCCAGCCGGCGAAAACCTCCGGAAACCATGTAGCCCAAAAGAAAGACCAGCAGAAAAAGGCTAAAAATGATAAAGAAATAAGAAAAGGGCGCAACCAGATCGAGCAAAGTCATGTTCTTTTTACTGATTATCAATTTGTTTACATCATCCTGCCTGACAACATAATGATTATACCCCTCATTATCAATAAAATAAGATGCTTTATCCTGTTTTTCATAAGCTTGAAATCCAAGATTATAGGAAAAATCCCCATTTTTATAAATGAGTTTATCATCTACATATCGGGCATAAGAGTAATTGGACAATCCTGAAATAACCTTGACGTTCTTGTCGATCAACAAATCCGGATATCCCAGCCCGGTTTCAGAAATATACTTATAAAATAATTCGACAAATATCTTTGTAGTATCCCTTGGTTTCTCTTTTGTGTTCAGAAAATCGATTGTCGCAATGTAGTTGTTGTTTTCCGTTTTGTTATTCAGGAAGAATAACCCCGGACTGATAATTTCCGTTCCCGGGGCTTCAACAAGGCCCTTGAAATAGTCATAACAGTTCGAAAGGTATCCCTGTGGCTGGATATTCAATACCTCTTCCTGTTGGCAAACCGTGATCAATAATTCATATTTATTCCAGAAATTATTGAAATATTCTTTGTCAAGGTACGTAATTATTTGTTTATCAACTTCTTTACTTACGTTCCTTTTATTCAGCAAAGCGATAAGAGTCGTATCGTTTATCATTTGACTTTTCAATCGTGAAAATTCATATTCCATCAGGGGGTCCCGTTTGGAAGAAAGCTCAACTGCGAGGCTCTTTCTTTTCTCTTTTTCTTTAACTCCATGGTAAAAATCGAGAACAAAAGTGGCGATAAGGGAAAACAAAACAATATAAATCAAGGCGCCTGAAATGTTCCTAAACTCTCCGGTTTTATTTGAAAAATAAAGGAAAGACAGCAGGTAGGCGAGCAATAAAGTCGGATAGATAAGACCGGGACCGGCAATTAACTCTGCGGAAAACATTGGTATGACAAGCAAAGAAGACAGGAGTGCAATGATGAAATAAGTCCATGCTTTGATACCACTGTGACAAATCAATAAGCTAAGCCTGGCAGTAACTAAAAAGAATGCCATAATCAGGGAAGTCATAGCTAGGAATCCCAATCCGCTATATATATCAATATTAAATATGTTATTCAGATTTAGCTCAATGTTAGAATCGATCACCATCCTTCGTATGGTTGAAATAAGAAGATAAAACAGCGCACCTGAAATAAATATCAAAACATAACTGAGGAAAATTTTTAAAGTTTTTCTATATTTTAATAATGAAAAAGTGAATCTATCATAAAAAATCCAGGCAAGGGTAAGCCATAGGAGGCTGTTAACGACCAGGTCGCCCAATGAAGGTGAAATGAAAGAAGTAGCGTAATAATATGGGCTAAAAAGGTCTGTATGATAGAGAAAACCCGGTATTCCGAAATAAAGAAGCATGAACCGTATAAAGATGGCATCAAAACTGAATGCAAGGAGAAGAAATAAGGGATTTCTCCGGAAAAAATCAAACAGATTATAAAGGTAAAATAGCAGGAGAATCAGGGAAATGAAAGATACAAGCAGAAAGGTAAAAACAATCAGGTTGGTTTTTAATGAGTTGTTGTGTATATTTTCATAATTAAGAGAAAACAGGAAATCCCCACTATTCGCGGATATATTTACAGATCCGGGAATAGTATCGAGTTCAACATTAGCTTTAAGGTTAAAATCTTTTTGAAAATCATTAACCAAATAATCATTTTGATAAGGGAAATCATTTTTAATCAGGATCAGGCCGATGGCTTTAAGATTTTGCTTTTCCTTAATAATGACCCTGAACCAGCCATTGGCATAATGCATAAACGGGCCTGAAACTAATTCTTTATTAAAAATATTTCCGGCAGGGACATTATTATCTGACCAATAAACCAGTGAGTCATTCCGGTATAAAAAGATTGCCAGCCCCTCTTTCTGCCATAAATCAGCCGGGAGATCCCGGTAAATGGACTGAAAAGGACGCAAAGCATCCTTCTCTTTCAGTACATCTTCAAGCAACGTCTGGAGTCTTTGCTCTTTTAACCGGAGAACTTGTTCAAAGTTTATCTGCCTGTTAATTACCTGGTCATTTTCTCGTGTAAAAAAGTATTGAATAACCAGCGCTGCGACCAGGAATGTTATAAAAAGGAAAGCCAGGCGAAAAATATTTCTTCTTATTTCCGGTTCTTTCTCCATAAATTTTATCATTTACTGGATTTCATGCACTTAAAAACGGCTTAATTAGAGGTTTCCTGGCACGTTTTTTTTAGAAGTCATCCCTTTTTAATCATCTGCGCTTCCGGGTTTGCCAGAAGGCTTAAAATTAAGCATTTTTCGTTTAAGATAATTATCGTGCCAGTAATAGGGGCTCTTTTCTAAAATCGTTTCACGTGGAACCCTTATCTGCCCAGATGGACAATAAGAATGGAAATATCGGCGGGTGAAACTCCGGCAATCCGGGATGCTTGTCCCAAGGTCCTGGGCTTTATCCTGCTGAGTTTTTCACGGGCTTCTAAAGAGAGGGCTGTCAGACGATGGTAATCAAAATCTTCTTTAAGTGTAACCGAATCTAACCGCTCAAGTTTTTGGGCCAGTTCCCCTTCTTTTTCAATATATCCCTCGTATTTAATCAGAATTTCAGCTTCATCCAGAATTTCTTCCCGGTTTGGCTTTATCGCATTCAAATGGTTCCTCAGAGCCGGAAGGTGTTCAGCCAGACCGGCCAGGCTAATTTGCGGACGTAACAGTAAGCCGGCGATTTTCATCTTTTGAGAAATGGTTGGTGTTTGCGAAGCTTGCAGAAAGCCATTGATCATGTCAGGGTCAGCGCTGATTTTTCTCAAATAGCAGACAATTTCTTCAATTTTATCTCTTTTTTCTATCACGTTATTCAACCGCTCATCTGATGCCAATCCGATCCTATGAGCCATTGGGGTCAGCCGTTGGTCGGCATTGCTCTGACGGAGTAAAATCCGGTATTCAGCCCTTGAAGTGAACATGCGGTAAGGTTCATCAACACCTTTGGTGATCAGGTCGTCGATAAGGACGCCGATATACGCATCGGATCTTTTCAGTATAAACTCCTGCTCACCTCTAACTTTAAGATGGGCGTTAATCCCTGCCATAATTCCCTGCGCGGCAGCTTCCTCGTAGCCTGTAGTGCCATTTATCTGTCCGGCAAAATAAAGGTTTTGAACTAATTTGGTTTCCAGCGTATATTTAAGCTGCACCGGTGGAAAATAATCATATTCGATGGCATAACCGGGTCTGAAGATACGGGCATTTTCAAATCCTTTTATTTTTCTGAGTGCTTTGAATTGAATATGATCAGGTAAGGAAGAGGAAAAACCATTGATGTAATATTCGACGGTATGCCATCCTTCCGGTTCCACAAAAAGCTGGTGGCTATCTTTTCCGGCAAACCGGTCAATTTTATCTTCAATCGAAGGACAATAACGCGGGCCGATCCCTTCGATTTTTCCCGTGAACATGGGTGATTCGTCAAAACCGGTCCTGAGAATATCATGCACTTCCCGGCTGGTATAAGCCATGTAGCAACTGCGTTGTGCCTTTAGTGGAGGGGTATCGGTAAATGAGAATTTCCCCGGGTTTTCGTCCCCTTTTTGTTCTTCCAGCTCGCTAAAATCAATCGATCTTCCATCAACTCTCACAGGAGTTCCGGTTTTCATCCGGTCCGATTCAAATCCCAGTTTAATGAGACACTCAGTCAATCCTTTCGCAGCTTTCTCCCCGATCCTGCCTCCGCCAAATTGCTTTAACCCGATATGAATAACCCCGTTCAGAAAAGTCCCATTCGTTAATACTACAGATTTTCCTGGTATTTCATGACCCATTGAAGTCATAACTCCTTTTACACTTCCATTTCTCACGATGACTCCAGTGACCATATCCTGCCAGAAATCGAGATTAGGCGTATTTTCAAGCATTTTCCGCCATTCCGATGAAAAAAACATACGATCACTCTGTGCTCTTGGGCTCCACATGGCAGGGCCCTTTGATTTGTTCAGCATCCGGAACTGGATCATAGTCCGGTCGGTAACGATGCCGGAATATCCCCCCAAAGCATCAATTTCCCTAACGATCTGGCCTTTAGCAATTCCACCCATGGCTGGATTGCATGACATTTGGGCCATGTTAGTCATGTTCATGGTAACCAATAAAACAGAAGATCCCAGGTTGGCTGCTGCGGCAGCGGCTTCGCATCCGGCATGACCAGCACCTACGACGATGATATCGTATTCTTTAAACATCAATCCTAATTAATGGAAAAATCAGTTTCCGTTCCACGTGGAACATTTCATGACCACATCGTCAAAGATAGGTAATATTCTTCTTTGGCCCTCATCTGCTCCCTCTCGGATCGTGTCTTATCTTTGTAACCCATCAAATGCAGCACCCCGTGGATCATTAATCTTTTAATCTCATTATTCAATGAATCCCTGAATTTCTTTGCATTCTCTCTGGCCCGGTCAACACTGATATAAATATCACCGGTTAATAATCCGGCGCTCTCAGATAGGTCAAAAGTTATGATATCAGTCAACGTAAAATGCCTGAGGTATTCCTTATTAAGCTGAACTAAAATATCATCATTTGTCAATATATAATTCAGCGTTCCTACGTTATAATCCTCATTATCAGCAGATTTAATTATCCAGGACCGGATCTTACGCTTTTGCTTCAAGGTATAGCTTACCTCTTCAAGAAAAAAAAATATTTTTGGTTCCCCGGCCATTTACTAGTAAGGGTTCAACTGTTCAACCGCTGATATACACGGAAAAAGTCCTGCATAAAGACCACTCTTCTCTCAAAAATATTCTCATCAATTCCATAAATCCGGAAAAGCATTTCAATGAGACGGCCCTTATCCTTGAACTTCACTTCGTCGGCTAAAGCCTGGATCAAATGCAGGCCATTTTTATCTGAACCGAACTCGACTCCGGAATTCCCTCTATTCGCATATGCCTTATAGTCAAACCCTTCACCCTCGTCAAAAACTTTTATCCAAAGGCCATCCTTGGTATTTTCCAGCATAATACGGACAAACTTCTTCCTGTCTTGCCCGTTTCCATGAAAAATCGCATTTTTAACAGCTTCCGAAACACCCATAAGAATGTTCCCGAAATAATTGCCATATAAAAGGAATTCTTCACTGATCTCTTCAACAAACTGTTCTACCTGGAACATTTCATCAAGAGATGATTCAATTTTAATCTCTTTATGCTTTTTCATCTATTAACGTAACTCAAAATAATAGAAGTATTGATTAACTTTTTGCTTATAAAATGGCCGCAGATTGGGCGGCATTGTTCTTAGCAATTCAATTTCATTTTCCTGTAATTTGTTATACTCTTTAAAATCCTCAGGGTTTCTATTGTTAATATCTTTCCCTTCCTTTGATTCCCTTTTCTCTTCCTGCTCGCGGATCAGTTCCGCTTTTTCATGCTTTAATAAACGGGTTTCTATATCTTTTAACCGATCTATGGTTTGCTGCGTTATGATTTTATTTACAAGTTCTGTTTCGGTTTTTTCCATTTGTTCCATCATTTCCTGCATTTCTTTGCTGTTGCCCATTCCCTGTTCTTTCATCTGGCCCTGGTATTGCTCCATCATTCTTCTGATAGCTTCCTGCTGAGCTGCCATCCGCGCGAAACCTTCACTATCCGCTGAATTACGGCTTTCATTCGATTTAGACGGGTTATTGCCATTTTGCTTCATTTGCTGGATCTGCTGGTTTAGTTTCTGTTGCATCTCCCGCATGCTTTTCATCGATGAAGAACCCTTTCCCGGCTTAGGGCTGCCCTTTTTGCACTGCCCTGAACATTGCATCTGCATGGCTTTCATCATCTGTTCCAAAGCTTCAGATAAAAGAAGTGCCAGATTGTTAACAGAAGTCATAACAAATTGCTGGTTTTCCCCGGCAGGACCTTTTCTTCTTTCCGTCAATTCTCCCAAGGCCTTTCCGACATGGAGGTTTATATCCTGTATCTCCCTTGTAACAAAGGGCTCAATCATTTGCTGCCTCTTGCTCAGGGCCCATAATGAATCTTCAACCATCACCAGGTCATCCTTTATCCTGTTCTGGGCTTCAATGACAGACGGGAACTGGGGGTCCATGGTAGATATTTCGGAAGTCCTGCCTATCAGTTCTTCCTGGTCGAACGACAATTGGATCAGGTTTTCCAGGATTTCACGCAAAGCTTCTATGCTCTCCCCCAATTCTTCTGAATACATATCGCTTTGCATTTGCTCCATCTGGTCGGCCATTGATTTCATGCTTTGCGAGGCACTCCGCTGGGCAGGGGAGGCTTTTGATGGCTTTCCCATTTTGAGCATTTCCGATCCTTCCTGCATTTGTTGATGGATCTCCTCTTCAGCCTGATCGGTATTTTCAAGCGGATTCGGTTCCTGCAACTCCTTGTTTTTTTTCTCGAGCACATTCAGGTCTTCACGGAGTTGATTAAATTCTTCGTTCAGCTTATCCTGCTCCTTTTTTAATTGCTCCGCATCAGCATTCTTCTGTTCACTTTTGGCTCCCTGTTCCTCTTGCTTTTTGGCCAGATCTTTCAGTTTGTCGATGGATTCCTGAAGTTTCTTTTCGAATTCAAGTTGTTTAAACAATTCAAGGTTTCTGTCCAATTGCTTTTCAAGATCTTTATTATCAGTTTTTAATTTCTCCAGCATTTCATTAACCTTGTCTTTATCGACATTTTCCATCAGTTTTTGCAATTCCTCGAACATCTTCTTCATTTCATCAGTCATGACCTCGTCAAATAATTCCTCAAGTCTTTGCTGTTTTCGGATCAATTCTTCATCAGTTTGCTTATATTGCTGCTCCTGAATGGATTTTACCTGGTTTTCTTTCTGGATCTTTTCCACTTTTTCCTGCAGTTGTTTTTGCTCATCCAATAAGTCCTGGATCTGCTGTTTCTCCTGCCATCCGATGTTTTCCTTATCAATCAGTTTACGGCTAAGTTCTTCCGCCTTTTTCTGCAGGTCTTTGGCTTCCTGTATGCTACTTTCCAGATCTTCCGTGATTTTCTGGCTATCCTCTTCCGTTTTTTTATCGATCTCGTCCATAGTGGGTGCCCTGAAAATCATCGGCTGGGAACGAGTGACCTTACTCCCGTTGATACCATCATTATCCCATATTTCAAAATGATATACGATTTGTGTACCCGGTTCAATATTAATGGAATCAAGATCGAAAAAATGAAAAAACTGCTGCTGGTTGCTTAGCTTACTCACCGGCAGTTCAACGATGAATTCATTTTCCGGTTCAGCGCCTGTTTTACCTTCCTGATCAAACTGGTAGTTGAAGGTCAACCTGCTGAACCCATAATCATCCTTAATCAATCCTGTGAAATAAATCTTCTTGTCAAAGATAGAGTCCCTGACCTGGTCAATGTTTATCGTCGGGTAATTATCCGGTATGATACTTACTGTATAAGTCAGCGAGTCAGAATTCCGAAGAAATTCATTAGCCGAAACAACTGCATAAATATTACTTTTTAAAGCACGGCCGGTAAATATAAAAGTGTTAGTGGACTCATTATCAAGTTTTTGATATTCTTCTCCCCATCGAAAGAAAATGTTCCGTGTATCCCTGGTAAAGAATTTCCATCTGATCATTGTTCCCAGCGGCACAATCATGTCACCAGTATTTTCAATCGTTTCATCAACTTTTCCGGTATAGGAGGGATAATCCAGTGCTACTTCAAAACTGAGAACGATGGGTTTGGGGAACACCAAAAGTTCAAACTGGCCGGATTTAAAAAGGTCGTTTAACACGTAAAACCGCTTTGTTTCCTGAACATTCCTGAATTTATACTGAAACATCACCGGGCTTTTCTTTTCCATCCTGTATTGAATACCGTTCATTTCAAGAAAGAGGTCTGCGGGCAATTCAGTGCCTTCAACTTTTATTTCGAATAAAAAGTCTTCCTGCTGAAAGGTTTCCAGTTTTTCATTCAGCACGGTAATCGTGAAAGGGGCCGGAGGTATATATACTGTCTGATATTTCACAATCCTTTCAGAAGGTTCAGTAATAACCCGCGGGGAAATTATAAGGATCAGGATGATAATAATAACCGGAGGAAGTGCATAGCGAAGATACCTTAGGTTCTGCTTTATATCGATGGCGAGGACAAATGGCACCGGGCGCAATTTATTGATTTTCTGGTCGATGCTGGCACGGATCAGGTCGCCGGAAATTTCCGGATTCTGATCCTGAAGCATTTTCAGTTGCAGTGTGTTCAGCAGTTTGTCGTTGATCTCGGGAAAGTGAGTTCCGATAATTCCCGCTGCCTCTTCATGGCTGATAATTTTCCCCAGCTTCAAAAGGTTAAAGGCCGGGATCAGGATCAATTGCCACAATATCAATACGTTGAGGCTAATATAAGAATAGAAGATTACTGTCCTGGTAACCGTGTTAAAGCGTCCGAAGTATTCAGAAAGTATGATGACCAGGAAGAAAATTGTCAGCAAAGCAATGAAAAAAATACCACCCCTGACCAACCGGTTTTTATAATATTTCCGGATGAACTCGTCAAGCTTGCCGATCAGTATCGAGTAATTATCTGTTGTCATGCTTTTTCAAAAGCCCAGGGAGTCACCTCTTGTAACGAAATAGAACAAATAATTATTATCTTTGTTCTCCTTTACAAAGTTAGTGATTGTTTTCCGCCGTCTTCCCGGCATTGGAAATTATTTTACATCATGAAAAAACTCCTGCTTTCTGTTGCGCTGATCTTTTCTTTCATGCTGACCAAAGGGCAATACAACGTTCCGGAAGCATTTGATGAAGATTATTGTCATTATATCAAATCCTGTGAAAACCAGCTTAAATATTACGCTGCACCACTGATCAGCAATGCTTTGCTTGAAAAATATGATGTAACCTTTTATTTCCTGGACCTGAACGTTGAAAACAACACGGTTGCCGTGAGCGGCAATGTGACTATCAAAGCAAAACCGACCATTGCAGCGCTTGACACGTTTGCTTTTGAACTGATCTCCGCGATGACTATCGATTCGGTTTTTGTCGACGGAATACAGCGGACATTCCAGCATACCAATGACCTGGCGATAGTGCCATTGTCGTCACCAATTCCGCAGGGGACAATATTTTCTGTGAAGGTATATTACCAGGGGACTCCATCTACCGGGGGATTTTTTTCCGGTGTTTCGACCGACTATTCCACCCAATACCAGAAAAATGTGACCTGGACCCTGGCTGAGCCATACGCGGCAAAAGACTGGTGGCCGACCAAGCAGGATCTCCGGGATAAAGCTGATTCCGTATGGGTTTTCCTGACGACAAGCCCCGAAAACAAGGCCGGATCGGAGGGCTTGCTGACGGGAATAACGACCATGCCCAACGGGAAAGTCCGCTATGAATGGAAAAGCTATTACCCGATCGATTATTACCTGATTTCATTTGCTGTGGCAGATTACCAGGATTACAGCCTGTATGCTTTCCCGGAAGGTACTTCGGATTCCGTGCTCATACAGAATTATATCTACGATCATCCCAACTGCCTGCCTGACAACAAGGGTGCAATTGACCAGACGGCTGCTTTCATCGAATTATTTTCCGATTTGTTCGGGCTTTATCCTTTTATTGATGAAAAATACGGGCATTGCCTGACCAAGTTCGGCGGCGGTATGGAACACCAGACAATGACGACTATTGGCGGCTTTAGTTTTGGCATAGTCGCTCATGAGCTTGGACACATGTGGTTTGGGGATAAAGTAACCTGTGCCACCTGGAGTGATATCTGGATCAACGAAGGATTTGCCACCTATACCGATTACCTGGCCCATTCGTTTTTAAGCACCCCATATTATGATTCCCTGTGGTTAAAGATCCACCACGACCAGGTTAAGGTACAACCCGGAGGAAGTGTTTATGTTCCGCCTGAAGAACTCGGTGATATCTGGCGTATATTCGACGGACGGTTATCCTACAGCAAGGGTGCCTTACTGTTGCATATGATACGATTTGAACTTCAGGACGATGATATGTTTTTTAATGTTCTTAAGACTTATGTCGAAGAATATGGAGATTCCGTGGCAACCGGAGACAATTTCAGGGACTGGTTAGAATCCGTTTCGGGTAAAAATTTTACGGATTTCTTCAATCAATGGTACTATGGAGAAGGTTACCCGGTTTATGATATCGTTTGGCACCAGGGTGGAAACAAACTGGATATTATTTCCACCCAAACCACTTCCACCAGCATAACGCCATTGTTTAAGATGCTTGTTCCCTATCACCTGAATTTTACTGACGGAACAGATTCAACTCTTTTACTTTACCAGGATGCTAACCTTAATTCCTACACTATTCCGATCTCAAAGACTATTGATAATATTGTATTGGATCCCAGACAATGGATCCTTCACAAGCTCAACAGCCTTTCATTAGGGTTGGAAGAAACGGAAAGCCCGTTACACTTCACCCTGGGGCCGAATCCTGCGAAGGATTATCTCCGTATTTTCTTCTCACGCCCGTCTGATAAATCATTTACCCTCTTTATTTCCGATCTGACCGGAAGGCAAGTCTTCAGGCAAACCATGGAAAATGCTGATCGTTTCATCGATATAAGCAAGTTTTCGCCTGGTATATACCTGGTTTCCCTGTCGGATGGGACTGATGTGCTTAATAAGAAACTTATTGTTGAATAAATAATGCCTAATATCCCAACCCAAGTCCGCGTCCGCTTTGCCCCCAGTCCAACGGGACCATTGCATATCGGAGGAGTCAGGACGGCTTTGTATAATTATTTGTTTGCCCGCCATTCCGGCGGAAAAATGATCCTCCGGATCGAGGATACGGACCAGAATCGATATGTCCCGGGTGCGGAAGATTACATCATTGATTCGTTGAACTGGGCCGGGATCCTGTTTGATGAAGGTGTTCATGTTGGCGGGCCTTTTGCGCCATACCGCCAGTCGGACCGGAAAGATATCTACCGCAAATATGCCGATGAGCTGATCAGAAACGGGCATGCATATTATTGTTTCGATGCTGCAGAAGAGCTTGACGCGAGGCGTAAAGAGGCTGAAAAGGAAAAGCATGTCTTTACGTATGATGCTTCAGTGAGGATGGGGATGAAGAATTCCCTTGCCCTTTCTCCTGAAGAAACACAGCGGCGTTTGCAGTCAGGAAAGCCGTATGTAATCCGTTTTCTTATCCCGGAAAACGAGACAATGGTATTTCATGACCTGATACGCGGCGAAATGACTGTAAATACCCCTACACTGGACGACAAGGTGCTGTTCAAGTCTGATGGAATGCCCACTTATCACCTGGCCAATATCGTCGATGATCACCTGATGCAGATATCCCATGTGATCAGGGGGGAAGAATGGCTTCCGTCTCTTCCGTTACATATTCTGCTATACCGGAGTTTTAGGTGGCAGCCGCCTTTGTTTGCGCATCTTCCGCTTATCCTGAAACCTGAAGGATCGGGCAAGCTCAGTAAACGAGATGGCGACAGGCTGGGTTTCCCCGTATTCCCGATGGAATGGAAGGATCCATTCACTAAGGAGGTCTCTTCAGGATATCGAGAGTCAGGATATTTTCCTGAAACCTTAGTAAATATGCTGGCCCTGCTGGGATGGAACCCCGGCACCGAAAAGGAAATTTTTTCCCTGGAAGAGCTGACTCATGAGTTTTCGATTGAACGGATCGGCAAATCTGGTTCTCGTTTTGATCCGGGCAAAATAAAATGGTTCAATCACCATTACCTGGTTACCAAACCCACAGAAGAGCTCATAGCCATGTTCCAGGAAATCCTGAAAAACAAAGGCGTTGTGGCTACCGACACATTTGTCGGCCGGGTCGTTGAACTTGTAAAAGACCGGTCCGATTTCGTCAGTAATTTCTGGGACCAGTCGTCTTTCTTTTTCCAGCCACCCCAATCATACGATATGGACATTGTCAGAAAGAAGTGGAAAGATGATACTCCAATGCTTCTGAAAGCTTTTGGTGATCTTCTTCCAACTCTTGACGATTTCCATGCTGAAAACATCAAGGCACTGGCCGAAAAATTTGTGCAGGAAAAGGGTACTGGCTTAGGACAGTTAATGAATCCTCTCAGGCTCTGCCTGGTTGGCGGCAGTTTCGGCCCTGATCTTTCCCTGATCTGTGAAATGCTTGGAAAAGATGAGGTAATATCGAGAATAGCGAAGGCCCTGGATCATATATTGCAACAGCAGGTTTAATACCATCATTCAGGAAATGGGACAAATATCGATCGAAGGCATGGAATTTTTCGCCTACCATGGCTGCTTCAAAGAGGAGCAGATCATTGGCACCCGCTTTATTGTTGATCTTTTCATGGAAACAGACACTCAGGAAGCCGAAGTGACTGATAACCTGGCAAAAACGGTTAATTACCAGGCAGTTTATGGCTTTGTGGCGAAAGAGATGGCTGTTAAGTCGCACCTGCTGGAAAATGTCGCCAGGCGGATACTAAAACGTATAGCCCGGGAATTTCCTCAAATAACTGCCTCCAGGATAAAGATATCAAAGATGAACCCGCCCGTTGGCGGTAAAGTTGAAAAAGTAAGCATAGAATTAAATAGTCATTAAGTTGTCATTTATTGTAATTTTCTCATTGACAACCTTATGACAACCTTATGACTACCTTATGACAATCCATAACGAATTATCAATGTGCCCGCGGTGCGGAAAGCATTTCAGCTGCAGTAAATCCTGTAAGTGCTGGTGCTATGAGGTGTTTTTGCCTTTGGATAAGCTGGTGGAGATTGAAAATCTCTATGACAGCTGCCTTTGTCCTGCCTGCCTGAATGAGTATGCAAAGCAGAAACCCCAGGATGGGAAGTTTTCCAGGAATAGTTTCATCTATACGAAAAAACAAAAACCAACTTAAAAAAGAATACTATAACTTCTTACTAAAGAATTATTTCTTCCCAACTGTTTTCTCCACCTCCTTTGGTTTTACTTCCCGGGGGATCTTTATCTTCTTAGGCCCAAAGGTCAGTTCATCGATCAGGTTTTGTGCACCGGCATATTTATCAATGATGAAAAGCACATAACGGATATCCACACAGATGGTACGCTGAAGTTTAGGTTCATAAGCGATATTACCGCTCATGGCTTCCCAGTTTCCGTCGAAAGCCAGTCCGATAAGTTCACCATTTCCATTGATCACCGGACTTCCGGAATTCCCGCCGGTAATATCATTGTCGGTCAGGAAGCAGGTTACGAGGTCATCCCCGCTTCCATATCTTCCGAAATCCTTTTTAGCATATAATTCCTTCAATTTTGCCGGAACGATGAATTCCTCATTGGTGGGGTCTTCTTTATCCATAACACCGCTTAAATGCGTCACATAGTCAAAATAGACCGCATCAGCGCCTTTATAATCCAGCACTGATCCATAAGTGAAGCGCATCGTGAAGTTGGCATCGGGATAAAAGGTCTTATCCGGCATCATTTCCCGAAGACCGGCCATGAAGAGCCTTTCGTTCTTTCCGATTTCCTGGTTAGCGACCCTGTATTCACCTGACATGGTCATCATCGCTCCCATTAATTCTCCGCCAAGCTTATAAGCCGGATCTTTCGCAATAGCTTTGAAGCTGGGTTTATCCAGAAATGCATTGGTTTTCTCTAATGAGCTGAAGATTGACTTTTCGAATAAATCAGCAGCCATAGCCTGAAAATCACCTTTGTACTTCGCCACCATATCTTTGAAGCCATTGGGCTGCTTGTCGGCTGGCATCTCCTTTGAATAAATTTCCATCAATCGTGCGAAGACTTTTTGATCAGTCGGGGCATTGTAATCTTTGAATTGTTCTTTGGCCGATTCTCTCAGCTCATTGACAGTTTCATCAATAGCGCCGGTTTTATCCTTGCTTTCCAGCAGACCGGCCAGTTGTGTGAATGTTTGGGCAAAACCGAGAATCTCCGGTGAATTGGCACCAAGGGCAGCCAGGATAAATGGTTCGAATTTGGAACCGATTTGCCCGTATCCTGATTCTAAGTTTTTTAAGACGTTCTCATATTTTTCCTGGCGTGCCTTATCCTGGGCGATCCATTGCGTGAACTTCGCTTCTATCTCTTCTTTCTGTCCTTTCACATTCAGTTTTTTCAAACCTTTTAATTCTCCGAGGTAGTATTTCCAGCCATTAGCCGTGGAAGCATATTTGGAGGCATATTTGATCCCGACTTCCCGGTCGGCATCCATATCTTCTTTCCAGATTGACAGTTGTTCACCAAGTAACCTGACAATATTTGGATCAAAATATTTAATCTGGAAATCAACACCATAGGAGCAAAGGTAACGGTCGGTGCTTCCCGGATAACCCCAGATCATAGCAAAGTCGCCTTTTTCCACGCCTGCAATGCTGACAGGTAGGTGGTGCTTTGGTTTGAAGGGTACGTTATCTTTGGAATAAGCGGCCGGGCTGCCATCAGGAGCGGTATAGACCCTGAAAATGCTGAAGTCGCCAGTATGCCGGGGCCACATCCAGTTGTCGGTATCGCCTCCGAATTTGCCTATAGATGATGGCGGGGCGCCGACAAGGCGAATATCGGTGTAAACCTCATAAACGAACAGGTAATACTCATTCCCGTTGAAAAAGCTTGTCACATTCACAAAGTATTTCTTGCCGGGATCGGCATTTTTCTTCAACCTGGTGGTGATTTCCCTGACCTTGGCCGACCTGCCGGAGGCTGACATGGTATCGGAAAGAAAGGGTATGATTGAATCGGTCACATCTTCCATTCGTATAAAGAATGTAGCGCTGAGGTCCTCGTTCGGAAGCTCTTCTTCCTTGCTCATAGCCCAAAAACCGTCTGTAAGGTAATCGTGCTCTATAGAGCTGTGTTTCTGAATCACATCAAATCCGCAATGGTGGTTCGTGAAAAGCAGTCCCTGGTCAGAAACTACTTCCGCGGTGCAGAAAAAACCGCCGGGCTGGTTGCCATTCCCCAGGCCAACGATGGCGTCTTTCATGCTGGAGTTATTGATACTGTATATTTCTTCAGCGGTGAGATGGAGTCCCATTTTCTGCATATCCACATAATTCAGCCTTTCCACGAAGATGGGCAACCACATACCTTCATCTGCCCTAAGCGAAGATCCGAAGAACAGGATAAATAGTGCAACAAGTAGATTTAAACATTTCATTGTCAGATTGTTAAATTGCTAAATAATTATATTGTCCGATTGTTCGATAGCTCGATTGCTGGTACTTTGAACTTTGCACTTTGAACTTTGCACTCTTAAAGGCCAAGTACTTTTTTCCCTTTTTCAAACACCACATCAACCGGGATATTAGCCGCATTGATACGTTCAAGGTCAGCCTGGAGGTCCGGTTTGACGACACCTTCGGTTTCCACCCACTGTTTGGCTGCTGCATAATCGCCATCACCCTGGATATAGACAATCTTTTGTACCAGCTTTTCCATGGCGGCTTTTGTCTTCTCAAAATCAACCGTAAAAGTTCCATTGGTATTACGGGTGAAAGCGCCCTCTTCCCGGAAGAAGTTAAAGCGCATCATGTTTGATTTGCCGTGAGCACTGGCTGCGCCGAATCGTACAGAACGGAAAGTGCCCGCAAAGAAAGTCACGTAGTTGTCCATCACCTGCCCTTCGGTCAGTTCTCCCATTTCATAGAGTTTGGTAACGAGATACAGTCCCATGATATCGGCTTTACCTTCTTCGATGGAAGAATACATTTCTTTAAGGGCAGTCCTGGCAGGTCCTTTACCGTTGATAGTATTCTTAACACCCATGGCGTGGGCCACTTCGTGGAACATGGTATTTTCGAAGAAAGCGTTGAAGGTAACATTATTGCGCTGGGATGGGTCGATAAGCAGATCTGCGATGGGGATCATGATCTTATCAAACTTCGCCTGCATGGCATTTTTAAGCTGTAGTTTGCGGGAACCTTTCTTCAGTTGAACTTCCTCGTCGTTTGGCAGGTTAATGGCGATAGTTTTGCTCCCGGCGTTGCAGTCGCCTGCATAGTAAACCACATCATAGGCATTCAGGTCGGCATCGGCTCCGGGGATTTCTGTCTTATACTCATCCTTCACCGGCAGTCCGCGTTGCAGGTTGGGAAGCATGGCTGCATATTTCACAAGGCGTGCACTCCAGACCGGGTCCTTGATCAGGATATAGCTTTCGAAAGCGGCTTTGTAACCAAACAGGGCATCTTCATAATTCTCGATAGGACCGACAACGAAATCGATATCAGATGACCGCATTTCCATCCACGCAAAATCGCTGGCCTGGTATTGGCTTGTGAGTAAGGCGTCAGCGCGAAGTTCAAGGTATTTTTTCAGTCCGGCATCTTCCGCCAGGGAAGCAGCCTGTTTTATCAATACAGCAGCCTTTTTCAACTGTGTTTCAAAAGCCTGGTGGTACCAGATACTGCGGAGGGTGCCGTCTTCATTACGGCGGATGATAGTATAGAGGCTTTTCTTATTTGGATCATTGAAAGCTTCGAATTCCTCTTTGGTCATATCCACCGGGTAAAAATTGGCTCCTTCAGGTTTTGGTCCTATTTCAACGATGAATGACTTGTTTCCATCGAGACGGTCCCATGGGCCGTAGTTGACCAGTGCAAATTTGCGGGCAGTTTCATCCTGTATCCTCGCGAGGAAGGCGTCTTTCGGGCCCATGGCCTGCTGCCAGAACAGGCCGTCCATGATATCGGCGACATCAAACAGGATGGAAAGGATCTGTTTTTCCTTTGCAGACAGATGGCTGATATCGGAGGTCAGGGTAAAAGGGGCGAAAGTGCCGAGGCGCTGGGCCACGTGTTCGGGTGATGCAGGTGTCAGGGGTTGTTGCCCCGGAACAGATCCTGAATACTCATTTTCCATCTGGGATTCAGTTTTTGCAGCTTGCTGGCAGGAAATAGTAAAAACTACCACCATGGCCAATAGGATTGAAGATAAAAATTTGTAAAGCATGGTATTGATTATTAGGATTTTTTAAGCAGCGAAGTTACTTTAAATCTGCTTAAAGTATCACTTTATCAGCGATTTTTAGGCTTATTTATCCATCATTTTAACGATCCGCCCGGTTTCTTGATCTTATCTTCCATCGACAGCCCCGATTTCACTTCGACGTTGATTCCATCGGAGAGGCCGGTTTTTATATATCTCTTTTCAAATTGTTGTGGCGCAACTTCAACCTCCACGTATGAGGAATCGCCTTCAAACTGGAGGATACTTTCAGGAATAGCCATCACGCTGTCGGTCCGGTCGAGGACAACTTTTGCATTAGCGCTGTAACCGGCGCGGATGAACTGGTCTTGTTTCAGTTCCACGTTGGCTTTGATCTCAAACTGGATAGCTCCGTTTTCTTCTATCCCTTTTGGTGATATATGTTCCAAAACCGCGCTGAAGGAAGCATCATCAATGGCCCCTACGGTCAGGATCAGCGGCATGCCTTCCCGGATCTTTCCGACTTCGGTTTCATCGATCTTTCCTTCGAAGATCATATCGCCCATATCGGCCACGGAAGCGATGGTTGTACCATCATTAAATGTATTGCTTTCGATGACGGAAAACCCAACTTCAACCGGAACATCCAGAACCATGCCTTCAGCGGTCGACTTGACTATTGTATTGGTTACCTGGCCGCCTTTTTTAGTCTGGCCTTCTTTGATCAGTTCCAGGTTGTTTTCGGCCGCTTCCACTTCTTCTATGGCATTTTTATAAGCCAGGTCATAAGCTTCGAATTCAGCACGGGCAATGACTCCCTGGTCCAGCAGGTCTTTTTGCCGGTCATAATGTCTCTTCGAATCCTCAAAACTGATTTTGGCCCGGTTAAGGCGGGATTGAGCATTATTCAGATTGACCATATCCGGTATAATCTTGATTTTGGCGATCAGGTCACCTTTTTTGATCATATCACCTGCTTCGACATAAAGTTCCTCCACGATTCCGGAGACCTGCGGCTTGATCATGATCTCTTTCCGGGGAACCACTGATCCGGTAGCCACCGTGCTTTTAATGATCTCTGTTTTCACGGCCTGGGTGGTTTCGTATTCAATGGGTTTGGCCTGCGATTTCTGATAAAGGAAATAAATAGTATAAACGAAAATCGATATCACAACCACTCCTGCCAGTATTTTTAACGCTTTTTTCATAGACTGTATGATATTATTAAGTTATTCATCTCTTAATGCATCGATCGGTTTGATGCTGACCGCACGGCGGGCCGGGATTAAACCGGCAAATATGCCTGAAATGACCAGGATACCTAAGGACAACATCGCCATATTGAAATTAATTTCCGGGTTCCGGAACATTTCTGATTCCGCGCCACTCGATGTGATCAGGTAGTCCACCAGTTCTATCAGGCCTACCCCAATGACTAAGCCGACATAACCTGCCATGGTGGTCAGGAAGACAGATTCCACGATGATCTGGCTTATAATGGCAGAAGGCGGAGCGCCGATAGCCCGTTGTATTCCAATCTCTTTTGTCCGTTCTTTCACCACGATCAGCATTATATTGCTCACCCCGACGACTCCGGCAAAAAGTGTTCCTGATCCTACGATCCAGACCAGAATGGTTATCCCCGCGAACAGGTTATTAAACTTGTTGAATTCCGTCTCCATATTCCAGGAGCCAATAGCGCGGTTATCATCAGGATGAATGTGGTGCCTGGTCTTTAGAAAATCTTTGGTCTTCTGCTCTAATTCTGATGCAGGGACGCCTTTCTTTGCCGTAATAGAATACCATCCCACTATATCGCCGTAATTATAAGTTTGCTGGAGCGTATTAAAGGGCATATAGATCGATTTTTCATCCCTTTCAGCCTGAAACCCGCGTTGTTTGGATTTTACAACTCCAACCACCTTAAAATAAACACCCTGTATCTGCAGGTATTCTCCAATAGGGTTTTCATCTTTTTTAAACATTTCCTGGTAAACCCTGTCACCAATGACGATTATTTTACGCTGTTCGTCAACATCCATTTTATTAATCAGCCGGCCTTGCGCGACTTTCACGGGCATAATTTCGAAGAATTCCGGGGTATCACCATAAATATCGAAAGCCCCGGTCCGCTCACCCCGGATCACATTGCTGCCGCCGCCCCTGAAACCAAATGCCTGTAACCTGGGTGCAACTTTATCAGCTTCGGGAATGTTTTGTTTAATGGCTTCTGTATCAGCATTCCGGAAATTATAAAAGCGGCCCCGCTGGAATCCTTTATAAGGCATGCTTGTGCGTTGGGTCCACATAAAAAAGCTGTTGGTCGCCATATTTCCAAAACCTTCCAGTGCACTGTTCCGTAAGCCATTACCAGAGCCCATCATAACAACAAGGAGGAAAATCCCCCAGAAAACGCCAAACGCGGTAAAGAAGGTTCTAAGTTTGTTCTTTTTCAGAACAATCACGATCTCCTGCCATTTGTCGTAATCAAGGATACTCATATTCAATTTTTCATATTTTCTTTAAAAAAGGCAGGGGGGTTTTATTAGCATCCCTCAGTGTCCCCCTGCCCGAGCAAGCATTAACCATTTTGCTGCCATGAGAAAACTACAACCCTTTGGATTGTATAATGTTCATTCATATCTCAGTGCTTCTATCGGTTGAATACGGGCGGCTTTCCGTGCCGGTACAAAACCTGCCAGCATGCCTGAAACAACCATAACCACGGTTGCTCCCAGTGCAACGCTGATATTCACTTCCGGGTTTTTAAAGAAAGTATCTGAACTTTCAAAAACGGGCGATATCAGTTCCAACAAACCCACCCCCATGACCAGCCCGATGTAACCGGCAAAAGAAGTTATCAGCACCGACTCAAGGAGTATAAGGCTTATGATGGACCAGGGCGTCGCGCCCAGGGCCTTTCGAATACCAATCTCCTGCGTTCTTTCTTTTACCACGATCATCATGATATTGCTGACACCGACAACCCCGGCAATAATTGTCCCGATGCCGATGATCCATATAAAAAGCCTGATTGAGGCGAAAAGGTTGAGGAACTGTTTGAACTGTTCGAGGTTATTCCACACACCTACTGCCCGTTGGTCAGTGGGATCAAACTTATGGGATTGGGCAATGGTCTGACGTATCTTTTCAGCCATAGCCTGGCTTTCCTCCACATCAATATCTTTGGTTACAATGCTCAGGTTAGCTATCTTGTTGCCATAATTAAAGATCCGCTGCGCCGTGGAAAGCGGCACGTAAACCCGCTGCATATCCCTGTCGCCTCCGACATCGCTAAATACTCCAGTCACTTTGAACGGTATGCCGCTGACATGGATAAATTTTCCCATCGGATCTTCTCCTTTAAATAGGGCATCCCTTACAATGATGCTGATGATCACAACCTTTCTGAAATCCTTAATATCATCATCATTAATAAACCTGCCGGATAAAACATCCAGGGTTTCGTAATAACCATAACCCGGATGGCAGGCAATAATATCAAAGTTGCCGTATTCTTTTTTATATGAAATGGTATTGTTCTGCCAGACATTTATCCTTCCGGAGATTTTGTCGATGTGGGGAATTTCCTTTTTCACGAGGTCATGATCCTCATTGGTGAACTGGATGGTTCGGCCAGCTTTAAGCCCTTTGTAAGCCACGCTGGTCTGGCCGGGGTTTATCCAGAGCGTATTGGTGGCATCACCTTCAAATTCTTTCCTGACGCCATTTTCCAGGCCATTACCCGACCCAAGCAGGATGATGAGCATAAAGATCCCCCAGGCAACGCTGAACCCTGTCAGGAACGTGCGCAGTTTGTTTTTCTTCATAGTTTCGAAGATCTCCTGCCATTTATCCCAGTCGAAAATGCCCATGGTGTGCTTGAACTTTTTAATCAGTTGGTTGAAAATAATGATGCTTATTTTTTCCGTTCACCTCTGTCCGCTCGATCAGGCCGTCTTTAAGATGGATGATCCTGTCGGTCGAATGGGCTATATCGTATTCGTGGGTTACGATCAGAATTGTGATCCCGGTCTGGTTGATTTCCTTTAGCAATTCCATCATTTCCATGGAAGTTTTTGAATCAAGCGCTCCCGTTGGCTCGTCGGCCAAAATGATACGGGGATTTGATACCAGAGCCCTGGCTATGGCTATACGTTGTTTCTGGCCACCCGACAATTCGTTAGGTAAATGATGCCACCATTCGGTCAGGTCCATTTTTTCAAGCATATCCATGGCGATCTTGTTACGTTTCTTCCGTCCGATACCTTTGTAATACAGCGGCAGAGCAACATTTTCCATAGCATTTTTAAAGGAGATCAGGTTGAACGACTGGAAGACAAAGCCAATCATTTCATTCCGGAGCTGTGCTGCTTTCTTTTCTGAAAGATCTTTAATGGGCAATCCATCGAGAATGTATTCGCCTTCATCATGATTATCAAGTATGCCGATTACATTAAGCAAGGTAGATTTTCCCGATCCTGAAGAACCCATGATAGAAACGAGTTCGCCTTTTTTTATATCCAGGTCAATCCCTTTCAGGACATGCAAGGGATTCTTACCAATCCCGTAAGACTTATTGATATTTTTCAACCTGATGATAAGGTCTTCCATTATAACAAATTATTTCAGGGTTATAGGATTACCCATATAAAAATCAAGAATGGTTGTTGTGTAAATAAAGCGGTATTTTGCCTGCAACATGTCTGATTCGGCGCGGGTCAGTTCTTTCTTGGTTTCGTTATATTGAACCGATGTAACGAGCCCGACGCCCAACTTTTGTTCTGAATACTTAAATGCTTCCTTCTGGGCTTGCAGTTTCTTTTCTGAAGCATTAAAGTTCTTTAAGGCTGCTACCGCATCGGCATAAGCCCTCTGGATTTTCTCATTCAGGTTGAGTTTTGTTTGTTGAAGTGTCAGATCTGCTTCTTCCTTCAGGATCTTAGCCTGGCTGATGGCCGTCCTGGCTTGCCAGCCATTGAAGATCGGGATCTGAAGAGAGAAGGAGAGACTTTTATTCTGATTATCATTAAGTTGATCTCCAAAAGGGATCACTGTACCCCCGGTATAACGAGTACCCAATAGTGTAACAGGTTCCAGCGTGTTTTGCGTATATCCTGCATTTTCATAAAGTACGCCAATGCTATCATAGCCTCCTTTAGAAGCACCGGAATACCCTGTTGCCCAGGAACCACTGAAGTTCAGGGTAGGACTGAGGTAACCCCGGGCAAAGGAGATTCCTTTTTCGGCGCTTTGAACGCGGTATTCTGCGCTTTTAATCTCCGGGCGGTTGCCAAGAGCCACCTGATAAATACTCTGTGCGTTGAGGGTAACCTGAGGTGCTTCGATGGGTTTAAGTTCCGGTGATTCTATGCGGAATCCCGCAGTAACAGGAAGATCAATCAATTGTTGCAGGGTGAGATAAGAAATAGCCAGCTTGTTTTCAGCCTCAATAAGGGCTAATTCTTCTGTAGCAGCCTGGGCTTCAATGTTAAGCAGATCCCCGCGGGCCAATGTACCGGCCTGGACCATTTTTTCCATCCGGTTCACCTGTTGTTTGGTCACAGCAAGCTGTTCTCCGGCTACTGCGTAAATTTCCTTATTATACAGGATGTCAAGGTAATAACCAGCTACGGCGATGGAAATATCATCCATAAGTAAATCGAGGTCGTACTGTGTAGCAAGCCAGTCAAGCTTGCTCTGGTTCATCGTATTGATCTGTTGTAATCCCTGGAACAGGTTAAATTGGGTCCCCAGATAAAAGTTATTGGACTGGACCCTTGTTGTGGCAAACTGGTTCGTATACCGGTCGACGGTATTTCCCCAGTTATAGCCATGGGTAGCACCTGCATTGAGGCTGGGAAGCATTCCCAGTTTGCTTTGGAGCAGCAGGTCTTTTTGGTTCCCGACATTCAGCACTTGTTTCTTTATGTCGATGTTGTTGTCGAGCGCATAGGTGATACATTCTTCCAGTGTCCATTCTTTTTCCTGGGAGGATGCGGCCAGGAATGAGAATAGAATAGTTGTGGTAATCAGCGTTCTTAGTGTTTTGTTTAAGATGTTTTTTTGGTTAATGCTCTTGAGGTTCATGCTTAATCAGATTTAGATCTTTTTTAAAGTAACGCATCTTTGCAGCGAAAAATATGCCATTATCGTATTTTATTAATTTTAAATTATTTATGTTTTAATTTTACGCATTAGGACGAAAATGACGTTCATATTGTTACACTATATGTCCGGTAGTGAACAATAGTTAGTGCAAATATGCAGAAGCAAAAGTATAATAAGCTGTACTAATCAACAAGGGGGCAGGTGGAATTTACAAATGGTAGTATTCTGCATTTATTTAAACTCGTAGGCCATTACCCGGTTATCATTGAAAGTAGGGACCAAAAGCAATTTCATGGACGGGATGAATTCTATGTCTGCTGCATTGATTCCGGCTAAAGAAGTATCAAGAATTTTTTCAATTTTTTTATCCGTTCCGGCGAGAAAAACATTTCCCTGCCAGTCAGAGAATAGGTAACGGCCATCGCCGGTTCCTTCTAATCCATCAATACTGCCTGTGTTGTCAAGCCATACTGTGATTTCTTTATCCTCTATGCCAGCCTGGCTGATATTATTACATCCTATCAGCAATTGCTTTCCCTCAATAAACAGCCCATTCGGGTAAGTAAGGGTTGTATCAAACAGCCAGACTTCGGAGACGTCTTCATATATCCTGTAAATCCTGGTTCCCATCATATCGGAAATGTAAACCGCTCCAATTTGATCAATAGCAATATCGTTAAGAAATCTTGCTTCAGGAAAATCGTAGTACCGCATAATCTTAGCGCTTTTGATATCAATCTCGGCAACCCTGTCGATATCAGTCACAAAAAGTTTGCCTTTATAAATACCCATACCTTTCGGGGCATTGAGGCCGGTCATCCATCTCAGTTCTAAAATTTTTCCATCGGGTGATAACTTCGAGATAAATCCATTCCCGTCCTTATCGTTCGGTTTACCGTTGATATTCGAAACAAATAATTCCATACCTGCCGAGTCGTAGCAAACGGATTCCGGAACCTTCAATTCCGGTGGTGTCTCCCACTTTTTAACCAGTTTATCGCTTTGGAAGATCTTTACATCCTGTGCTATGCCTGAAATATAAAATAGACACAGAATTAATGCGGAAAAGAACATGGGTTTTTTCATGGCTTTTTTTTAATTTCATTTTCCTTTTCTGACATCATTGAATAAAGCCAGAGGAGAAAACATTTTTTTGCGCGACATCCGGAAAAAGCCTTCTTTAGCTGTTTTTACATCTTCAATCGTTATAAATGACTGCGGGTTATGTTCCTGGATAATGCCTAAAACTTCTTTCAGATCTTTCCGTTTAACAATAGTGAAGATCATCTTCAATTTTCCGGTCATCCCTTCAATATCTACCAGTGAAGCCCCAAAGCTTTGTTCTCTGAGGTGATTGATGAGATTGGATGTATCCATTTTCGGCACTACCCTGATCAGCACGGTACCCAGCGACATTTTTTCATCGAGATAGATCCCGAGGTAGTTACCTGTGGCAAACCCGAAACCATAGGCGATGTAGCACAAGAAATTATCCAGGTGCTGCATGATCTGACCAATGGCCAACAACCAGATTATGACCTCGAAGAATCCCAGCAATGGCGCATAGAATTTATATCCCTTTGAAACGAAGATCAGCCGGAGGGTTCCAATACTTACATCAAGGATACGGGCAAAAAAGATCAATAATGGAAGGATTACCCAGGTAAAAAGATTGGAGTCGGTAAGAAAAGTGGTTTCCATGGCAATAATTTAATTTACATTATCTTTGCGATCTTAAGAAAACTTAACACCAATAAGTTACAGTTAGTCACTCAATAAATCAGCATTTATCCCGTTAAGGACAAAATACTTTTCCGGTGCAAATTTACTACAAGAAAAAGAGATGGAAGTGGCTATTATTTGGTGCGGCCGTGCTGATCATCATTATTTCCCTCTGGTATACCAACGTGCTGGTCAAACAGATTGCCGAAGATGAGCGGTTGAGCATCAATATCTGGTCGAATGCCATTCAGCGAAAAGCTAACCTGGTAAATTACACAAAAGCGTTTTTCGACCAGATCAAGGAAGAGGAATACAAAAGGGCCCTGTTGCTGGCAGAAGCTTATCGTAATTTGTTTTTTGAAGAATCATCGCGCACGGTGGAATTTTACCGGCAAATGCTGGAATACAATACCAAGATCCCTATCATCCTCACAGATGCAGAGGACCATATCCTGATTTATAAAAATATCAATGAAAAGGATATGTCCGGGATTACTGTTATGACCGACAGCCTGAAAAGAGAGTTTTCCTCATTTGAACCTATAAAAGTTCCCCTGGTCCAGGATGAATATCAACTCCTATATTTTAAAGAATCAACGATTTTTACCGAGCTCAGGTTTGTCTTAAACGACCTGGTTGAGTCCTTTTTCTCTGAAGTAGTGGGCAGTTCAGCTTCTGTGCCGGTGATGATAACCGACAGCACCGGGAAACTGGTCATTGAATCAGGTAACCTGGATAAAAACAAGCTCAAAGACCAGGAATATGTCAGTCATCTTATCGCCAGCATGTCTTTTGAAAACGATCCGATAGAAATCAGCCTTCCGGATTACGGCAAGAGCTATATTTATTACATGAACTCGTCCCTGATGGAGCAAATCATGTATTATCCCTATATCATGCTGACCGTCATCAGTGTTTTTCTTTTAATCTCCTATTTATTATTCAGTACAGCCAGAAAATCAGAACAAAACCTGGTCTGGATCGGGATGTCAAAAGAAACCGCACATCAGCTGGGAACACCGCTTTCATCGATTATGGCCTGGATGGAATTATTAAAGATGAAAGGGGAAAATATCGAAGAGTTAACGGAGATTGAAAAAGATGTAAAAAGGTTAGAAGATATAACTGAGAGGTTTTCCAAGATTGGTTCACCTTCAAAGCTGGAAGCACAAAACCTTGTCGGCGTACTTTACGAGTCAGTCGCCTACCTTGAGCCACGGATTTCTAAAAAAGTCAGGTTCCATATCAATCTTATTCCTGAAAAAGAAGTAATTGTACCGCTAAATAAACAACTTTTCGAATGGGTGGTGGAAAACATCTGTAAAAACGCCGTTGATGCCATGAGTAATTCAGGAACTATCAATATTAACATTGAAGAGGTCAACCAGCATGTAAACATCGATTTTGAAGATACAGGCAAAGGCATATACAAATCACAATTTAAAACCATTTTCCACCCGGGCTTTACCAGCAAAAAACGTGGCTGGGGCTTAGGGCTTTCATTGTCACGGCGAATCATTGTCAATTATCACAAAGGAAAGATCTTCGTAAAATCATCTGTGATTGATAAGGGAACAGTGATACGGGTGGTACTTAAAAAGTGAGCTTCAGAACGGGAACTCCTCCTTATAATCAATCTTCTCTTCTATTTTCACCTCTTTCGGTTTTTCGGCCACCAGGTGGAGTTGATTTCCCTCAACGTAGATGGATTTCGGATCGGTGGGGCAGGCGTATTCACAAGCCCCGCATCCAACACAGATTTTATTGTTAACCTCGGGAATGGTCAGTTTGTCTTTGTAAGGAACCATGTTAACTGCTTTGGTAGGACAATGTTCCGAACAAGCACCGCAAGCAGTATTCTTTGTATTGACAATACAATTTTCCTTGACAAAATTTGATTTTCCTAATTGAACGAGCTTTTTCTCATCCTTCTGAAGTGGCAGGATCGCGCCGGTCGGGCAGACCTCCCCGCATAAGGTACATTCAAAATTGCAAAAGCTGGTGATATAATCCATCCTCGGCTGAAGGAATCCCGTCAGGCCATAGAGGAAATAAGTTGGCTGCAGTACCTGTGTCGGGCAGGCGGAAACGCATAAGTGGCAGGCGGTGCACAATGAATTGAACCTCGCCTGGCTAAGGGCTCCGGGTGGCGTGACCGGATGCAGCCTGAAAATCGGTACCGGGGCCGGTATGGTCTCCTTCTTCTTTTCATCCTTTGAAAATACGAACCGGGTTGTATCCAAAGAAGCTACCAACAGCACACTTGTTTCCATTAAGAATTTTCTTTTGCCGGGATCATAAGCTGCAATCTTCACTTCATCCTTCTTCCAGAATGGCTGGAACTTCACCCCACCATCCGGACAGGGGGAAAGGCAGTTCATGCAGCCGACGCAGCGGCTGAAATCGACACTCTGTTCCTTTGGGTTGATGCATTCGGCTTTGCAAACAGCAGAACATTTTCCGCAACTGTTGCAGGCAGTTTTATCAAGCCTGATGCGGAACAGGGAATATCTCGCAAAAATGGCCAGAAAGGCTCCTACTGGGCACAAAGTGTTGCAATATAACCGGCCTCTTTTTAAAGAAAGGATTAATAGTCCGAGTGACCAAACCAATGCAACAATAAGGGCTGCTTTATTAACCGCCACCCATTTAACGGGAGCAAGCCCGTAAACATTGGCATAGGTCAACGCTTTTGATGCAATGTTGTTAATTAAAACGACGATCGGGCTGAACAGGTTATGGAAAATTTTCCCGAAAGCACTGTAAGGATCAAGCAGGTTAATCAGCAGGATGCTCCCCGTCAGCAGTGAAAGTATGACGACTGCCATCAGTCCGAAACGGAGCCAGTTAAGCGGTTTTTTAAATTTGTAAATGGTCTTCCGGGGAGACAATTTCCTGGCCATAAAGGAAAACAGGTCCTGTAAAGTCCCCAGCGGGCATAATGTTGAACAATATATCCTTCCAAATAACAAGGTCAGGATAATGATAACCACGAAGCCAAGTGCAACGGGAGCGAGAGTTGCCACAAACTGAACAACGGAGGGGATGAACTGTAAATACAAAAAGGCATGGGTGGCTTCGCTGAAGACCTTCCCGGTGAAATCGAGGAACAAAACAGCGATGACCGTAAAAAACAAGAGAGAAAGTAAAATCCGCAGTTTTTTCAGTCGGCCCTTTCGCATGTTCAAAGGATGATCCGGTGTACATTAAGTTGATCCAGTGACATCTTTCCGATGCCCATGGAATCAGCGATACCGATATAAGGCACATCTTCCGGGTCGATCCCGAAAAGTTTAGCTGATGCGGCATCGGCAGCGACCATATCGGTTGAGATGATCATGGATTTCATCAGGCTGACATCGGCTTCAGAAACGCCTCTCGGACCGTTTTTCATCATCACACGGTAAGCATCGACAATATTAAGAGTGGGCTTTTTAGCATAGGTTGCATAGTCGGCAATGCATTGGTGAAGGTCGTTACGGTGCCAGAAAGAACGGTCCCATACCACGCCCATAAGGTTTTTCATCGTTACCGTCAGTTTAGCGGAGCTATGGCATTTTAAAACCGGCATATTGATGAAAACATCTGATTCAAGGATTAATTCATGAACTTTAGCCGTTTTAAGGTTCTTACCCCCTGGGATTTCAACGGTTTGATAGTAGTTCTCCGCATTTCCCGGGGCAATTTTTCCGCCGGCATCTTTGACAGCTTGTTCAATGCCACTGGTGGCATAACAGCGGTCCCATTTGTCGCAGGTATTATCAAAAACATAAACCTCTTTAGCGCCGGCCTGCAGGCATTGCTGGATAACCCTTTTCACCAGTTTTGGGTTGGTATTGCCGGCCCTTTCAGGTAACACGTCCCAGCCAATATTGGGTTTGACTACCACGGTCTGTCCTTTCTGAACGAAGGCTTTCATTCCGCCCATTGCTTCAATGGCCTGATCGAACATGATGTCGGCTTCTCCGCCTTTAATGGCGACCAGGTCAAATGGTAAAGGAGCAAGGGGCATGCCCCAGAGTTTTTTATTGAAGGGTACTGAAAGGGAAGCCCCGGCAAAGGCCGCTGCGCTGATCCCTTTCCATATAAACTCACGCCTTTTCATGATTGAGGTGTATTACGTTTAAGCAGGCTAAATTAAATATATTTGGAATAACCTTGGGATTTCTTAGTAAGAAATTGTCTTTTAATCTTTTAACCACTTAGTGCCTTAGTGGTTTTCAGGAACTTTTGTAAGTATCTATATTGATATCCATTCCATATAGAAGATGGTACCTAAACAATTCAATTTAATTCATTATATTCGTCTCTTCAAACTGACCAAAATGTCGCCAGGCATTCTTTGGTTACTGCACATCTCAATTAAAGCCGCAAATTGATAATGATTAATTGACTTTCAGGTTACTGAAGGTAATTAATTAGTATTAAAAGTTCTTTTTAAAACGGCTGTCATTAACCTGTATGTAGGTTATTCTATTTTAATCCAAACTCCTGAATTGATTAGTTTACCGTTTTGAGTAACAGAATAAGGATAATATCCGCTCTCAATTTGTTGCAGGTCTATATAAGTAGTAAGGCCATCAAGCTTTTCCTGAACGATTTTGTCTCCTTTTTGATTATAAACCTGAATGATGCAATTTTTAAGTTGTGTGCGGACGATAAAGTAATCTTTGCCGGGATTGGGATAAATTATAACTCAAGTTTCGCAGTAAAAACACGTGCTTTATTTAATATGTTAATAACAAGATGATAACTTAGGGTTAAAAATGTGGGTCATGTTATGTAAGTAATTAAATTTAAGTTGCTTACAAAAAATAA
>Ga0265292_1000250_pt1 | contig 92310 bp, 101 predicted proteins | sample Munlanlewell296A_FD_189080 | JGI IMG/M metagenome (GOLD analysis project Ga0265292, IMG submission 189080) | Leachate microbial communities from a municipal landfill in Southern Ontario, Canada - Leachate well 296A | ecosystem: Engineered > Solid waste > Landfill > Unclassified | place: Canada...
TTCAGAGGAATGAGAATGCGTTTCGTTCATACTTACGAGAATATCATCTCGATGGATAACCTTCTCGGAGCGTGGAAGGAATTTCTAAAAGGAAAGCGCGGGAAACAGGATGTACAGGAATTTCAATATCGACTCTCGGATAATATTCTTGCGCTTCATAACGAACTCGCAAACAAGACCTATACTCATGGCGGGTATTACGCTTTTAGAATTTCTGACCCCAAACCGCGTGATATACATAAAGCGAGCGTACGCGACCGGCTCCTGCATCATGCTATCTATCGCCAGCTCCATCCATTCTTCGACCGTACATTCATCAGCGATTCGTATTCATGTCGAAAAGAGAAAGGAACACATCGCGCGATGAACACCTTCAGACGATATGCGTATAAAGAAAGCAAGAATAATACGAAGACGCTTTGGGTATTGAAATGTGATATTCGCAAATTTTTTGCATCGGTGAATCAAAATGTCTTGATGGACATACTGCGTTCCTATATTCCCGACAGCAATATATTATGGCTCATTGGTAGAGTCGTAGAAAGTTTTTCAAGCACTCAGAAAGGCAAAGGTCTTCCACTCGGGAATCTCACCTCACAGCTTCTGGTGAATATCTATATGAATGAATTCGACCAATTCGCGAAGCATACGCTCAAAGCGAAACATTACATTCGTTATTCAGATGATTTTGTGTTCTTGTCATCAAACAGAGAGTGGCTGCTATCGCTTCTACCGCGCATACGCTCTTATCTTGATGATCATCTCGCGCTTGAATTACATCCAAACAAAGTATCTATCCGTACGCTCGCTTCAGGTGTTGATTTTCTTGGTTGGGTGCATTTCCCAGACCATCGAGTTTTGCGAACAAGTACGAAGAAAAGAATGTTCAGAGCGATTATTGCAAATCCGAAAGAAGGAACTGTTGTATCTTACAGAGGTATGCTGAGTCATGGGAACGCGCACAAACTCTCAAAGTTGATTCCGTTATAGTAGACAAATGTTTTGCACAGATACCGCGCACGATACTTGCGTAAGTGTCGTATACTAAACACAAATGCTCCCTCCAACGATACCAACTTCATTTGTCCCACACTCGGCATCTTCTGCGTCGCGCCGATCTCATACTGACTTCACTGGCGCGTTCGGTTTCTTTGCTTATATTATTCTCGGTGTCGTCTTCGCTCTTGCTCTGGGTGTCTTCTTCTACGGTCGAATTCTTTCGGCGAGCCAGTCCACCAAAGATGCCGCACTCGCACAAGCCGAGGCGGCGATAAATCCAACAACGGTTGAAGGGTTCGTGCGGCTTCGCGATCGTCTCGCCTCGGGGAGTACACTCCTTGCAGGTCATACTGCGTTTTCCGGATTCTTCTCGTCGCTTGGAACCCTTATGCCCACTACTGTTCGTTTCTCTTCACTGCATCTTTCGCTTAACGACAAAGGAGAGGCGAAGTTCGAGGGTTCTGGCGTTGCCAAAAGCTTCAATGCGCTTGCAGCGGCCTCTATGGCATTTGCTCAAGATGGACGAATTAAAGATGCTATCTTTTCTAATATAGTCGTCAATCCGAAAGACACCTCTGTATCTTTCGTACTTGCTGCAACACTCGACAAGAAGATTGTCGCTTTTGATCCTTCAAAAGTATTAGTGGCTGCGCCCGTAGTAATCCCAGTCCCGATTACTGCAACAAGTTCAGGACAAGCGAGTCCATCGAAACCCAAGCCATGATTAACCGCACTCTTCCCATTTTTGCGCTTTTTGTTGCCATAGGCATATTCTTCGCTTATATAAGCCCGACATGGTCCGGCGAAATTGCCGCAGCGAAGGCCGCTATTGCCTCTGACAATCAAGCGCTTGCCGCCGCAAGTGAATACACTGCGCAACAGAACGAGCTAATCTCTGCGCGCAATGCGATTATTCCGGCGAATCTCGCGCGAATCACCGCCTTCCTTCCTGATTCGGTAGATAATGTCGGGCTCATTCTCAATTTGAATGCGCTCGCCGCGCGTTCTGGACTCTCCCTATCCAATATTGATGTTATGGCGAGCTCCGCAAGCACTCCCGGCACTTCTGCGAGCGGAGTTCTGCCGGTCCATAGCGCGAGCCCGATAAATTCAGTTGATCTATCACTTTCCGCAATCGGTTCCTACCAGGCGCTCCAAACATTTCTTATCGGCATAGAGAAGAGCGAACGCTTGCTCGATGTCCGTGACATCCTCGTGAAGGGATCCGATACGGGTGTCTACACCTATCAGATGATGCTGCGCCTCTACTGGCTACATTAAGCAATTTAACCGTATGAAATTTAACACCAGCATCACACCACTCATCATCCTGATCATCGCCGGAGCAGGCATCTATTGGTATTTCTTTACCGGAACAGAGCAACCTCCTCTTTCGACTGGCGGATTGGAAAATCAAGCCAAGACCGAATTCCAAACGCTGGTCGGCGAATTAACGCCGATTTCGTTTGATAGCAGTATATTTTCTGATTCGCGCTTCAATGCGCTCGTTGATCTCTCGACACCGATCGCTCAAGAATCATCTGGCCGTCTCGATCCATTTGCTGTTGTTACTAGCGTAAACGGAAATTGAGTAATGAATCTACTTGGATTATTCGTTGACAAAGGACTCCTCTCCGCAAGTGATCGCGCGATAGTAGAGGCAGAACTCGTGAAAAAACGACCGCTTGCCGATGTACTCGCTGAACATGGCGTTTCGCTCGCAGATGCACTGGGAGAAGCGGGGAAGGCATATGGGCTTCCTGTTCGCTTGCTCGGCGATCCACCCGCAAATCAAGAAGTGTTCAGTTTCGTTCCTATTGATTCCGCTCGCCATTATGGATTTGTTCCGCTTGATACCGTGGACGGCGCGCTTGAGGTAGGTATTGTCGACCCGGACAATATTGAGGCGCTTGATGCGCTGCAGTTCATTTCGGGCAAAATCGGCATCCCGTATAAGATATTTCTTATCACGAGTCAGGATTTTGATCGAGTACTTGATGCTTATCAAAATTTCTCTGGCGAGATCGGAAAGGCGCTTTCTGAATACGAGACAACGACGAAACCAACTGCAGCCGAGATGCATAGAGATGCAGGTATTCCTGCCTCGCCTGAAGATGCACTTGCGCTTGAAGAAGAATCACTTGTTCTCACTGGCGCGCGCGAAACACTAAAAGAGGATGCTCCAGTAACGAAGATTGTCTCAACGATATTGCGCTACGCTATTGAGGGACACTCGTCCGACATCCATATCGAGCCCTTGCCGAGCAAGACGAGAGTTCGTTTTCGTATGGATGGCGATCTCCACACTTCATTAGAGTTGCCGACAAAGGTGCATGAAGCGGTCATCGCACGAATCAAGATTCTTGCGAAATTGCGTCTGGACGAAAAACGGAAACCACAGGACGGGCGCTTCTCGGCGACCGTTGAGAAACGCCGTATTGATTTTCGTGTCTCCACATTTCCGACAGAATACGGCGAAAAGATTGTGATGCGCATTCTCGACCAGTCGGCCTCGACAACGACCCTTGAATCGGTCGGGTTTACGAGTGCTAATCTCGCCATAGTGCGCGATATGATGAAAGTACCGTACGGCATCATCCTCATCGCCGGACCAACTGGCTCGGGCAAGTCGACAACTCTTTTTGCAATGCTCTCTGAGACCGATCGAGAAACATTGAATGTTGTGTCGCTTGAGGATCCGGTTGAATATGAGATTCCTAATGTCTCGCAAAGCCAGGTACGGCCCGAGATCGGATACACATTCGCGAATGGACTCCGCTCCATTCTTCGCCAAGACCCGGATGTCATTATGGTCGGAGAGATACGCGATAAAGAGACCGCAGCTCTTGCTGTCCAAGCTGCACTTACCGGGCATCTCGTATTTTCCACGATCCATACGAATACTGCTATCGGTGCAATACCTCGCCTTATTGATATGGGCGTTGATCCTTTCCTTATTGCTCCGACCCTCGTCGCCGTAATCGGACAGCGACTAGTCCGGAAACTCTATCCGGGCGCAGGCAAGCCATTTCCCATTACTGACAGTTTGAAAGTATTTCTTGGTCGAGAATTCGCTGATTTGCCGAAAGAATACCAAAACGCACTGCCATCCTTTAAAGAGTTCTATCATGCGAGTCCGGTGGCTGAATGTCCCAGCGGAATCCGCGGCCGCACTGCAATCTTTGAGATACTGCATATGGATAAAAAGCTTGAGCAGGTTGTGCTCAAGGAGCCGGTAGAAGAGAAGATTTATGCTGCTGCGCGCGCGAACGGTATGCTCACTATGCGCGAGGACGCCATCGTGAAAGCGCTTTCCGGCGAGATTCCTTTTGAGGAGATTAATACGCTCGGCGGGGAACTTTTCCTCGAAGAGGAAAAAGGTTGACAGGAAATGTAGTATACTTACCACTATGGCCTACCGCGTCTACCTTGTTGATGATGATAGATTTCTTCTCGACCTCTATGCGGTTAAGTTCAAAAATGCCGGACATGAGGTGAGTGCATTCAGCAGCGGCGAAGATCTTCTCGCTGCTCTTCGGAAGACAGATGTTGTCGTGCCGGATGCCATTCTTCTCGATCTTGTTATGCCGGGCATTGGCGGTTTCGGGGCGCTTGAGGCAATGCAGAATGAGCATCTCGCCAAAGGTGCAAAGATTATTATTCTTTCAAATCAAGGAAAGGATTCTGACATTGAGAAGGCGAAGCAACTCTCCGCCGATGGCTATATTATAAAGGCCTCTGCGATTCCTTCTGAAGTGCTCGCTGAGACGGTGCGCACGATTGAAACGGGCACTCATACATAGATACTATGGCTGCCGACAAGCGTCTCGAGGAACTTCTTGATCTCGTCGTTGCTGAAGGCGGCTCGGATCTCCATATTTATGCTGGTGGATCGCCTATGATTCGTGTTGCAGGCGCACTCGTTCCTATCACGAAATATCCGGCGCTCACGGGCGAAGAGACCGAAGCAATGCTAAAGAGTATTGTATCCGAAGACCGATGGAACTCATTTCGAGAAAATCAAACAATCGACATTTCCTACGCGCACAAGAAAGATGTTCGTTTCCGCGTCAACGGTTACTGTGTGCAAGGAGCGACTGCTCTCGCTCTGCGGCTAATACCGCGTGCGGTACAGACATTCACTGAGTTGAATTTGCCATCAATACTGGAGGTTTTCACACAGCGCGAGCAGGGATTTTTTCTTGTCGTAGGGCCGGTAGGGCAGGGGAAGTCCACCACGCTGGCCGCTATGATTGACCGTATCAACGAGTCGCGCACGGAGCACATTCTTACCATTGAGGATCCGATTGAATATGTTTTTACGCCGAAGAAGTCGCTCATAAATCAGCGCGAGGTTCATATTGATACGCCTGATTTCCATACTGCATTGCAAAGTGCGTTCCGTGAAGATGTGGATGTCATTATGGTCGGCGAGATGCGCGACCACGAGACAATTTCAGCAGCAGTCACTGCCGCCGAGACCGGGCATCTCATTTTCTCCACGCTCCACACCAATAATGCCTCACAGACCATTGATCGCATCATTGATATGTTCCCTGCTGAGCAACAAAGCCAAGTGCGCACACAACTCGCTGGCTCGCTGGCGGGTATATTTTCCCAACGGCTTATCCCGCGCATCTCTGGCGGACTTATTCCGGCCTATGAACTTCTTATAAACAATAATGCGGTAAGCACGCTTATTCGCGATTCTCTGACTCACGAGATTGACACAGTGATTCAAACATCATCGCAAGAAGGTATGATTGATATGGATCGCTCGCTCGCCGAGCTTGTAAAGCGAGGAGAAGTGACGGTTGAACATGCCTACGAGCATGCTCTGGATTCCAAGACCTTTGAACGGTATCTCTAATCACTATGTTGTTTAAATATCACGCAATTGATCAAGACGGACATGAGAGGGATGGAACCATTGAGGCCCCATCACAAGAAGTTGCCGTCTCTTCGCTCCAGCGGCGAGCCCTCATTATCTCAATGATTGAATCCACTGAAAAGAAGGCACTTTTTAACTTGGATCTCCCATTTTTCGGCGGGATATCCAATAAGGATATCGTTATCCTCTCGCGCCAGATAGCAACCTTGTTTGAAGCACAAGTGTCTGCACTTCGCGTCTTCCGTCTCCTTGCTTCCGAGGTTGATAATAAGCAACTCTCCATTGTTCTTTCGTCAGTTGGCGATGATCTCCAAGGCGGAAGTCCCATCAGTAAAGCAATCTCGCGCCACCCGAGGGTCTTTTCAACATTTTATGTGAATATGGTTCGCGCGGGAGAGGAATCGGGCAAATTGTCGGAGACATTTATGTATCTCGCTGATTATCTCGACCGTTCCTACGATATCGTCAGTAAGGCAGAAAATGCGCTCATCTATCCTATTTTTGTTATTGTGGTCTTTTTCGGCGTGATGGCGCTTATGCTCACACTTGTCATTCCGAAGATTAGCGCGGTCCTACTTGATTCCGGACAATCGATACCAATCTACACTCGTATTGTAATCGGGTTTTCAAATTTCCTCGTCAACTACGGTATTTTCCTGCTCGGTGCGCTCGTTATAGGTGGCTTTTATGTGTGGCAATTGGGGAAGACCGAGCGCGGCAAACTTGTTCTAGACGGAATGAAGCTTTCGATTCCTTATGTTGGCGATCTGTATAAAAAACTATATCTCGCGCGCATTGCAGACAATTTTTCTACTATGCTCCTTTCCGGCGTCTCGGTTATTGAAGCAATAGAGATTACTGGCTCGGTCGTTGGGAATGCTGCATACGAGGCAGTACTTGTAGAAGTCGGGAAGGATGTGAAGGGCGGATCTTCAATATCAGATGCATTAAGTAAACATTCGGAGATTCCGGGCATTATGGTCGCAATGACGAAAGTTGGCGAGGAGACAGGCGAACTCGGAAAGATTCTCACCACGCTCGCTAAGTTCTATAATCGCGAAGTGACCAATGCGGTTGATACTCTGGTCGGTCTTATTGAGCCGATTATGATTGTGATGTTGGGTCTCGGCGTCGGAGTGCTTCTTGCAGCGGTTCTTCTCCCAATCTACAATCTTGCAGGCGCGATGTAATGCGTCTCTCGTGCTTATCCACACCCTTGTTTTTAACCGCCTAATAAAGGCGTACAATTTAACTTAGTTAGTTATTAACCGTATATAAAATATTATGCATAACATCCGTTCCCGTGGCTTCACTCTTATCGAATTGCTCGTCGTTATCGCTATTATCGGCATTCTCTCGGCAGTCGTGCTCGCGTCTCTAAATACGGCACGCTCTAAAGGCAATGATGCAGCCATCCAATCAGACCTTTCAACCATTCAGACACAAGCGGAGATTTACTATGGTGGCGACGGCCTTAACACCTATGGTACTGCTGGCACAACCTGTAATGCCGCATCAAGCTTATTCATTGATGCAACAATCGCCAAAGCGATTGCTGGGGCAGATGTTGCGGGTGGTACAGTCGCTTGTGCTAACACTACGAGTGCATACGCCGTTTCGGTTCAAATGGCATCAAAAACTACTAACTACTGGTGCGTCGATTCGACCGGTACCGCGAAACAAACAACAATAGCAACTGTCACGGATGCCGTTTGTCCATCATTATAACAGTCACTGTCTTTTAAGTTGCTGACATCGCATTCTCCAAGATTCAGCATACGAAGCCCGCCCGCCAACATCTGCGAAGTTGTGGCGGGCGGGCTTCTGCTATGATGCGTCAATGTCTGTTCTTCTTGTAGCATTTTTCTCGCTCGGTACAATTGTTGCAAGTTTTGTCGGCGTGATTGTGGCGCGTCTCAGTACGGGACAAAGTTTTCTCTCTGGTCGTTCTCGCTGTGATATATGTAATGCACCACTCGGTCTCTCTGCTCTCGTGCCGATTTTCTCCTATTTCGCTGGAGGAGGGAGGTCGCGTTGTTGCGGTGCATTCATCTCGCTCGCGTCTCCGCTCACAGAATTGCTCCTCGGCGGACTATTCGCACTCTCATATATTCAGCTCGGTCTCTCGAGTGCGCTTTTCTGGATGCTTCTCTCGCTCTCGTTACTTCTCGCTCTTGTTCTTTATGACATCGCACACCAGATACTTCCGCCTTCGCTTCTTGTATTCTTCGTAATAACGAGTGCAGTAACTGGATTTCTTCTCGCGTCATCTTTTTTCGCATTTTCGGGTGTTCTTTTCACTGCTTTTCTCATCGCACTCTCCCTCGCATTTATTCATTTTATATCAGGCGGTCGAGCGATGGGACTTGCCGATGCGCCGTTTGTCTTCGGTCTCGCTCTCCTCGTCGGCCCTGCCGCGCTCCCTGGTTTCGTCTTTTCGTTCTGGATCGGCGCAGTTGTTGGGATACTGATATTGGCGCGGAGGCCTCGAGGAACTAGAATGGGAGTTGAGGTGCCGTTTGCACCATTTCTTGCAGCCGGCTTCATCCTCGCCTACTTTACTCAATGGAATCCATTTCTCTTCGCCGCGGCTTTTCACTAATTGAGCTTATGGTTGTGCTGGCGATTATTGGTGTAGTTATGTCAATCGTGCTGACCAGCCAAAGCACATTCAATAAGACGCTTATTCTCAAGAACACCGCATACGATATTGCACTCACGCTGCGAAATGCCCAGACATATGGCCTCGGCAGCCGTGCGACCACTGCTACCGCGAATGCGGGATATGGTGTTCATTTTCAAATCGGCACCCCGGGCGCATTCACTTTTTTTGCCGATACCTTTCCTGCTCCTTCTGCGTTTTCCTGTCATCCAACGATCAATACATCGGCGCCTGACGCACAGCCCGGCGACTGCGTCTATACGGTAGGTCAAGACCAGAAAGTGATTGAGTATGTGCTCGGGAATAGCATCACAGTGAGTGACTTCTGTGCGTTTGGTAGTAGTTGGTCGTGTGCACAGGATGGTAATTTATCCTCTCTTGATATTGTATTCGCACGGCCAAATCCGGATACATTCATACGATCCAATGGTTCTTCTTATACATCTGCATGTATCACGGTTACTTCGCCCCAAGGCGGTGCACGCTTTGTTTCGGTCGCGTCGTCGGGACAAATAAACGCGAATGCAACTTCATGCCCATGAAAAAATTTCGGGGATACACGCTTGTTGAACTCATTGTCGCGGTTGGACTCTTCGCGCTCGTTATGACACTCGTTTCTGGCGCCTATATTGTGATGATTGGTCTGACCGAGCGAGCACAGGGTACCGCTACCGGAATAGATAATCTCTCTTTCGCACTTGAGACCATGACGCGCACTATTCGTACCGGTACAAACTATTCTTGTAACTATGGCGGCGATTGTTCGGGTGACACTACTTTTTCTGTGAAAAATACAGTAGGAACAACGATGAGTTACTCGCTATCGAATGGAGTCATTAAACAAAACAATGTTCCTCTCACCGATCCGTCAGTAGTCGTTTCCTCACTCAAATTCTTCGTTTCCGGTACGACATCGGGTGATAATTATCAACCATATGTCACTATTGCCGTCTCGGGCACGGTTTCTTCTGGTTCAGGAGGGAAGACAGAATCCTTTACTGTAGAGACCGGTGCGACTATGCGCACTCCAGACCTATGATAAACAATTTTCAATTTTCAATTTTCAATTTTCAAAAAAAGGGTTTTACTCTTGTTGAGACAATGGTTGCCATTACCATCCTCACGCTCGCAATCTCGGGGGCATTTTTTACTGCGAATAGCGCAATGGTCGCCTCGAATATCGCACGCGACCAACTCACGGCCTCATATCTCGCACAGGAAGGCATTGAATATGTGCGTATGATGCGTGATAACGAGTATCTCGCTGCTTATAATAGTCCTACTCATGACACAACAAATGCATGGGCGAATTTTCTAAATCCAATTACTGCTACCTGTAGCACATCGTGTCAGTTTGATCCGGCAGACAATTCGCTGCATATTTGTTCCGGCGATGGATGTAGTGTTCTCTGGCTTGCGTCGACAAATATATATACACAAAGACAGGCCACAGGAGTGGCGACACAATTTACTCGTACAATTCGAGCAACTCCTGTAACTGACAAAGATGAAAAAATTGTCTCAACGGTAAAATGGAATTTCCACAACACCCAGTATTCGGTGACCGTTATCGATCATCTCACGCCATGGCAATAAAAAATAAAAATCAAAAGGGCTTCGCGTTACTCGTCGCTGTCATCTTTATGTCGGTGATGCTCACCCTTGGTCTCGCACTAAGCTCTCTTGGCTATAAACAAGTAATTCTCGCATCAACGGCTATTAGATCACAGTACGCATTCTATGCAGCCGATGCCGCTCTTGAGTGTGCTTTATATGCCGACCAACAACAAAATCTATTCGCGTATCCTCCAAGTGATCCTGCGTCTTCACCGGCGATGATGTGCGATGGTATTGCATCGTCACTCACAACCAAAGTATGGTCTTCAACTCAATGGATTGTTACTAACCGTCTCTCGCTCGATAGCAACACTCGTTGTGCGGATGTAACGATTTACAAATACAAAGACCCGCAACCATTAACCACCTATCTCTTCTCACAGGGCTATGATGTTCCTTGCAGCACTGTGGCGAATCCGAGCGGGGCGCGTTTCGTATCGCGCGGTATCGGCTCTCACTACTGAAATAGCAAGCTGGTATAGTGTGTGTATGGTTCCAAAGAAAGCAGAAATGCGCGCCGAGAAGCTCCGCGACCTGCTCGCACGCCATGCGAAGCTGTACTATACGCTTGACGCGCCAGAGATATCTGATGGCGCATATGATGCGCTCCATCGCGAACTACTCGGGCTCGAAGAGAAGTATCCGGAACTTCTACATACCGATTCAGTGACGAGGCGCGTGGTGGGTGAGGCACTGCCGTTTCTGAAGAAAGTCCGGCATACTATTCCGCAATGGTCGTTTAATGACGCGTTTTCTGAAGAAGAAATTCGCGCATTTGATGAGCGAGTTCGTAAAGTAATTGGTAGTGCGTCGACTTATGATCTCGAACTCAAGATAGACGGGCTCAAGATTGTTTTCACTTATGAAAAGGGACTGCTCGTTCGAGCCGCGACTCGCGGCGATGGTGTTGTCGGCGAAGATGTCACCCATAATGTGCGCACGATTGCATCTGTTCCAGAAAAATTATTGCGCCCTATCGATCTTATCGCCGAGGGGGAAGTATATCTCACGCGTTCTGGATTTGAAGAGCTTAATGCGATTCGAAAGAAACAGGGCGAGCCAGAGTTTGCGAATCCGCGTAATGCTGCTGCCGGTTCCATTCGTCAGCTGGATCCGAAGATTGCGTCAGAGCGTCCGCTCGGAGCATTTCTTTATGATGTCGCGGAGACATCAGAGACACTCTCGTCGACACAGAGCGAGGAACTCTTGTATCTTGCTGAACTCGGATTGCCCGTTAATCCTGAACGACAGCATGTTGAGTCCCTTGAAGATGTCTTTGTATATTGGCAGAAATGGAAGGGAAGTGCGCGTGAAAAAGTTGATTACCAGATTGACGGCATTGTGCTGAAAGTTGAGTCACACGAGGCGCAGCAGTCGCTCGGCTACACCGGCAAAGCACCACGCTTTGCGATTGCATATAAGTTTCCACCTGAGCAGGTGCAGACGATTCTTGAAGATATTTCGCTCCAGGTCGGGCGCACCGGTAAACTCACGCCAGTCGCGCATCTGCGACCGATCTTAGTCGCAGGGAGTACGGTCGCGCGCGCGACACTCCATAATGAGGATTTTATACAAGAAAAAGATATTCGTATCGGCGACACCATCATTTTACAAAAAGCAGGGGATGTCATTCCTGAGGTGGTGTCGGTCATTAAAGAATTGCGGCCTAAGAGTGCAAAACCGTGGAAGTTCCCGACGCATTCATCCTTGTGTGGCGGCGATGGTGCAACCGAACGAGTGAAGGGCGAGGCGGCGCATCGCTGTGTCGTAGCTGGTTCGTTCGAACAACAGTCGCGCCGTCTCATTCATTTTGCTGGTAAGAGCGCGCTCGACATTACGGGGTGCGGACGCGAGACGATAAAGACGCTTATGGAAGCGGATTTAATTTCTGATTTCGACGATATTTTTGAACTCACGAAAGATGAGTTATTGACGCTTGAAGGATTTGAAGGAACGAAAGCGAACAATCTTATCACTGCAATTGCAAAAGCTAAAAGTGTTTCATTTGATCGATTTCTTGTCGGCCTTGGGATTCTGCATGTGGGCAATGAGACCGCATTCTTGCTTGCAACGCATTTCGGAACGCTCGCAATGCTTCGTAAAGCGAGCGAAGAATCCCTTTCAGAAATAGCTGGCATTGGCCCAATTATCGGACAGTCGATTGCCGAGTGGTTTCAGGATAAAAATAATCAGGCACTGCTCGCGCGACTCGAAAAGCATCTGCATATAACGAAAGTCGCTTCTGGGGCGAAAAATGCTCCGCTTCAAGGACAGTCGGTTGTTATTACCGGCACCTTGCCGACGCTTTCGCGAGAAGAAGCTGAAGATCGCGTGCGAAAGGCGGGCGGAAAAGCCAGCGCGTCTGTTTCTGCGAAGACCTCCTTTGTCGTCGCGGGCGAGAATCCGGGTACGAAATATGAAAAAGCGAGACATCTTGGCGTCCCCATCGTGACTGAAGCCGAGTTCCTTGACAAGCTAATTGGCTAGTGTATTATATTTAGCAGATTACCGTTCATTGAATAAGTACATTCGCCATAGCAGAAAGTGGCTTATTCTCTAGGCCTTTCTCTGCTGTGGCGAACCCAAATCGGATTAGCTTGAACAGCGCTGTAAAAACGCTCTTTCTCTAAAAGGAGACAACCATGAGCGAACAACAGAAACAATGCAGTAAACTCGCTGGCGCGTTGACGGAACACCAGAACCGCTTCAGTGCAATGTCGACCAAAGATCGCCAATGGGTCATTCAGAACACTGTGGAGGCAATCGCAATCTTCGCCGAGGCAGTGAAGAATCGCGCTACCACCGCAACAGCCGAAGTGAAGAAACTCTTGCAATTCCTTTTCAGCTTCAACGTCGAAGCAACTGAGGAGTTCATCGCCAAGGAAAAGTTCGTTGAAGGCAAGACCATAGACGGTGTCTCCATCTACTGGCTCGGTGACAACCTCAAGAAAAACTTCCTCGGCAAAACTGAAAGAAATGTCGCCAATGCCGAGCTGAAAGTTCACGAACTGCTCGAAGCAGCGAGGGACTTATCCAAGGAAGATGAGCCAGGAATTATTCCGGAACTCGGTGGCAATCACGAAATTATGCTTGCGCATTTCTTCCAGTTACTCGCCTACAAACAGAAGAAGAAGGACTTCACTTGGATCGTTGCGTACATCTGCGACGAAAACGGCAACCTCTGGACCGTGGACGCGAGCTGGTACTCCGGCCGTGGCGGCTGGCTTGTCGATGCCTATTCGGTCGAGCGCCCGTACAGGTGGTTTACTGGCCCTCAGTTTGTCTCCCGCTGATTCTTCAATATTCTGATCTTTTTAAACCTTGGACTCTCTGAAACTTTGCAAAGAAATTTGCAGAGCGTAGGAGAGTCCTTTTTAGTACCTATGGTAAGAAGTGGACAAGTCTGACTTGTCCAAAATGGAAGACGATATAATAAGAACATGAGAGTTGAACCGCACACGATTGATTCAATTGTTCATGTTGTTAAGCGTGGAGCAAGAGGTTTGTCTATCGTGCGCGATATCCACGATCAGAAGCGTTTCCCGCGTATTCTTTATCACTTAAATGATAGTTATCGTGATGAATATTGGGAGCGTTCAATTTCCGAACGAGATCCATTTATGCGCCCAGCACATTGGCCAGAACGCGAACCATTGGTGAAAATTCTTGCGTGGACTCTAATGTCAAATCATTTACATCTCATACTTAAAGAGATTTGTGAAGGTGGTATTGCAAGATTTACACAAAAGATTTTTGGAAGTATGACCACACACTTTAATGCTAAATATGGAGAACGCGGTAGTTTATTTCAAGGATCATATCGAGGACGGACTGTCGACTTGCACGGAGATGAATACCTTCGTTATCTTGCTGTGTATGTAATGATAAAAAATCCATTTGAATTATATCCTGGAGGTCTTACTCAAGCGATTGAACATTTTGACGAAGCTTATGTGTGGGCGACTAAATATCCTTTTTGTAGTTTAGCTGATTATGCTGGAGAAACAGTGTCGCCAATTCTCGATAAAGATATTTTTGGAGAATTGTTTGGAAACAAGGATGAATTCAAAGATTTTTCAAAAGAATGTATGTTTTATCGTCTCGAACAATTCAAAGATCTTGAATTTGGACAAGTCTGACTTGTCCATTTATACAAGAAGTTGACGACATGATAGAGTGCTGATAATGGCAACGACAGAAGAAGTACGGAAGCTCGCGGCGCTGGCGAGAATAAGAGTTGAGGACACAGAACTCGAGAAGTTCACGCGCGAATTCGACGCGATACTCGCGTATGTCGGACAACTTGAAAAACTGGACATTGAGCCCGCCGGAGGCGGGTCCTCCTTCGGAGGAAAGCCGCTGTTACATAATGTGATGCGCGCAGATGGCGAACCGCATACAACTGGCGCATACACTGAAAAAATTATTGAACAATTCCCAGCGAAAGAGGGGAATGCACTCTCGGTGAAGCAAATTTTGTAATATGAAAAAGCTGAATGAAATGACGATAGTAGAAGCAGCCCGCGCCCTGCGGGCGCGGGAGTGTGCGGTTCGCGAGCTCTGGGATGCGTGCGCCGCCTCGGCGCACGCGAAGAATCCAGAACTCCACGCTTTCCTCGAACTATTTGATGCTGACGAATCGGCGATAGCTGCTGCGCAGAAACGCATTGATGCAAATGACGAATCATTACTCTGTGGTATTCCGCTCGCGATAAAAGATAATATTTTGATAGAAGGGAAGATTGCGAGTGCAGCGTCGAAGATGTTGGAGAATTATCGCGCGACCTATGACGCGGGGGTTATTAAAAAATTAAAAAACGCCGGGGCGCTCTTTCTTGGTCGCACGAATATGGACGAGTTCGCGATGGGTTCTTCAACTGAACATTCGGCATTTGGTCCGACAAAAAATCCACATGACACTTCACGCGTTCCAGGCGGCTCCTCTGGCGGCTCCTCAGCTGCAGTTGCTGCACATCTCTGTATTGCCGCTCTTGGCAGTGACACTGGCGGTTCCATCCGTCAGCCGGCGGCGCTTACTGGTCTTGTCGGATTAAAGCCAACCTATGGTGCTGTCTCGCGTTCGGGGCTCATCGCGATGGGTTCTTCACTCGATCAGATCGGGCCTCTTACAAAGACGGTAGAAGACGCCCGTATTCTCTACGAAGCAATTCGCGGCATAGATGTGCTTGATTCAACAACGATTCCTGACGGTCTGTATCCAAAAAAAATAGTTCCAGAAAAGTTCCGTATCGGGATACCAGATTTCGTCAATAAGGCCCTCCTAAACTCGGATCAACCATTTGGCGCGTTAGCCAAGAAATTAACAGATGCTGGTCACACATTAGTAGATATACCGCTCCCGATGAGCCAATACGCGCTCGCCGTCTACTACATCATCATGCCAGCCGAGGTCTCTACTAATCTCGCGCGCCTTGATGGTATGCGTTACGGCCTGTCTGCGCAGGCAGGGCTCGCGAAGCATGGAGAAACACTCCTTGATGATTACATCAACTCGCGCATAAGCGGGTTCGGGGAAGAGACGCGTCGCCGTATCTTACTTGGTACCTTCGTACTCTCGTCGGGCTATATTGATGCCTACTATAACAAGGCACAAGCTGTTCGTTCACTTTTATGTGCAGAATACGACAAAGCATTTGAAAAGGTTGATGTCATTATGACTCCGACAACGCTCTCGCCAGCATTCAAGTTCGGCGAGAAGAGCGACCCAATATCGATGTATCTCGAAGATATCTTCACGGTGACTGCGAATCTGACGGGTATGCCGGCAATTTCCGTTCCGATGGGTACGGTTGAAAGAGAGGGGAAACATCTTCCTGTCGGTATTCATTTCACTGCGCCACACCAGGCAGAAAATCTACTTTTCGAAATAGGGTCGTGCCCTGAGTAGCTTTTAGCGAAGTAGGGGAGAAGGTACACACTGCCTAGCATTTTTCGTTTATACTAAGAGCAATGTCGCCTTTTCAACTCAATGTGGAATATTGGTTTCGCCTCCTTTATGAGTGTATGCACGGTTCTTGTTATGGTTCTCTTGGCGGACTCGAAACATTCCTTGTACAGCTCTGGCTCTGGATTATTATCATTGGCTACATACTTTCTATTATTGGGCTTTTCTTTATTATCTATACGACGATGCGTCTTTTCCAATTACGCGAGCGCGAAGAAAAATTGTACAGTACCATCATTCCTTCGTCAGAAATTGCTGGCAGCGTAAATGCGCGTTGGCAGCATATCCAATCACTTGCTGATGGCGCGACCGCGAGCGAATGGCGCGAGGCGATTATCGAAGCCGATATTATGCTCGATGATGCGTTGGCAGGGCAGGGCTATGTTGGCGATGGCGTCGGCGAGAAGTTGAAGAGCATCGAGCCAGCTGAAGTCCATTCGCTTCAAGATGCATGGGAGGCGCACAAAGTGCGCAATCTGATTGCGCACGAGGGCTCTGCGTTCAATCTTTCTGAATCGCTCGCGCGCCGCACCATCGCACGCTACGAATCCGTCTTCCGCGAGTTCAAAGTAATTTAGTTGCAGAGACATATCCGAATAGGTATAGTATTTAAGTGAACGCGATATACATCGCGGGGTAGAGGAGAGGTACCTCGGGAGGCCCATAACCTCCAGACGTCGGTTCGATTCCGACCCCCGCAACAAGCATTCGAAAAGTTCTTCCCGGATATAGAGGCGATAGCTAAGACGGTAGGAGATTGACGATGTATACACACGCGTATATACTTTGGCTATGAACACGACAACAATCCAAAAGTGGGGAAATAGCTATGCGGTACGCTTACCGAAAAAGGCCGTGGATAAGTTGAACCTTCGTGCTGGAAATACGGTGACTATTGATGAGTTAGTGCACAAAGGAATGTTATCTATTGTTCCAGTAAAACTAAATAAACATACGCTCGCAGAGATGCTTTCCCGTATCACCGATGAAAATCGACATATCGAAATGGATTGGGGTGATGCTGTTGGGAATGAAGTATGGTAGTAAAACGCACATACATTCCTGATCGTGGCGACATCGTATGGCTAGATTTCAATCCTGTGCGCGGTCACGAACAAGGCGGACGACGGCCTGCGTTGGTGCTGTCAACGCGTGAATATAATGCCATAGCAAAACTTGCCATTGTTTGTCCAGTCACATCTCAGATAAAAGGATACCCATTTGAGGTACATTTTAAAACCAAAAATATCAGCGGGGTTATACTTGCCGATCATATACGAAATGTCGACTGGGCTCGGCGTCATGTCGACAAGATCGGCGTGGTATCTGAAGCGGTGATAACAGAAGTGCAGGAATATATTAAAAAACTCATCTTGGAATAAGTGCGAAAGCGTTTTTCATTTCGCGTATACCCAGCACTAACTGTTAGTGCTCGGGGTATACTAAAGGACTATGGGGATGAAGAAGCTCGAAAAGGAGGTGGAGGAATATTGGGAGATGCTCGGCCCCGGTCTCACGACCGGTGGAGCCGACGACGATCCGACCGCTATTGCCACCGCTTCGCAAGCAGGCGCGCGCTACGGTCTCCAGCTCATTTGGACGGACCTTTTTGCATTTCCATTTATGGCGATTGTGCAGGAAATGTGTGCGCGCATCGGCATTGTCTCGGGGCGCGGACTTGCAGCTAACATTCGGCGAGAGTATCCTGCTGGTGCTCTTTACGCAGTAACAGCACTCCTTTTCTTCGCTAATGTCTTCAACATCGCTGCCGACCTTGGTGCGATGGCAGCGGGGACGCGTCTACTACTTCCCTCCATCAGCACAGAACTGCTCGTTGTCGGTTTCGCGATCTTATGTCTTGTACTCCAAATATTTATTTCATATAAACGATATGCGAAATATCTAAAATATCTGACTTTCGCACTACTCTCATATATTATTGTTGCTCTTACAGTGGATTTGGATTGGAGTCAGGTTCTTTATCATACAATCGTTCCTTCGATGTCATTTTCTAGAGATCAAATTTTTCTCATTGCCGCCATATTTGGAACGGCTATTTCACCATATCTTTTCTTCTGGCAGACCTCGCAGGAAGTTGAAGAAGAAATACTTCATGGTGAGACCAGTATCCAGGCACGACAGGCCGGTGCGAGTGCTCAGTCACTGCGCCGTATGCGAACGGATGTTTGGAGTGGTATGGCATATTCCAATGTCGTTACTTTCTTCATTACTGTAGCCGCGGCCGGTACTCTTTTCGTAAGTGGTGTTACCAACATCAATACGGCGGACCAGGCCGCGGCGGCTCTTGCGCCCTTTGGCACTTTTGCCTCAGCGCTCTTCGCACTCGGCATTGTCGGGTCTGGACTACTCGCTGTTCCTGTTCTTGCCGGTTCTACCGCATATGCGATTGCCGAAAGTTTTAAATGGAAGTATGGTCTATATCAAAAATTTAAAAAAGCATATGCATTCTATGGTGTTATTATCGTTGCCGTAGTGCTCGGCATTATTGCGAATCTAATGCATCTAGATCCGATTCGTGGGCTTATCTATGCCGCAGTTGCGAACGGTGTCATCGCGCCTTTCATTCTCTTCTTCGTAGTTCGCCTCTCTGCGAATAAAAAGATTATGGGCGAGCATACGAATCATCCGTTCGTCTCATTTATGGGATGGCTGACTATAGGTATTATGTCTATCTCCGGCATCGCTGCGATTCTCACTCTTTTGATCTGAATTCATTGCGTTAGATGCAATAGTGTTGTATGTTGAATATATGACCAAGACGGCTTCCGCCGGCGGACGGTCCGCCAGCTGGCGGATATTTTTTTATGGAAATTAGAAATATCGCTATCATCGCGCATGTGGACCACGGGAAGACCGCGCTCACTGACGCTATTCTCAAGCAGACAGGCGCGGTCGCAGAGGGTGTCTCGATGGACAGTAACGCGCTCGAACGCGAGCGCGGCATCACGATTTATTCTAAAAATGCATCGGTTGAATATAAAGGTACGAAAATAAATATCGTTGACACTCCCGGACACGCGGACTTCGGCAGTGAAGTCGAACGCGTTTTGCGCTCGATCGACTCGGTGCTTCTCGTCGTCGATGCGGCTGAAGGTCCGATGCCGCAGACGCGTTTCGTATTAAAGAAGTCACTGGAACTCGGTCTGAAGCCAATCGTCGTATTGAATAAAATCGATAAGCCGGCAGCAAATCCGGAACTCGCCGAAGAGCAGGTACTCGAACTTTTCCTCGAGCTCGGCGCCACCGATGAACAGTCCAATTTTCCGGTGGTGTATGCGATCGGGCGTGATGGTCGCGCCGCGATGAATCCCGATGATTTGTTTACCGTAACCGAAGGAGATCTCTCGCCACTCCTCGATCTTATTCTTGAAAAAGTCCCCGCAGCAAATGCTAATGCTGACGCAAATGCAGCGCTTATGCTTCAGCCATTTAATCTCGCCTACGACAACTTTATGGGGCGACTCGCCGTAGGACGCATTTATGAAGGAACGGTTCGTCCGAATCAACAAGTGTTTGTTAAAAAACCAGATGGCGAAACCCGCACCGGTCGCATCTCGAAGGTCTTCACCTTTAAAGGGCTCGATCGTGTTGATGCTACCGAATCATCGGCAGGGGATATCGTTCTTATTGCCGGTCTTCCTGATATTTATATTGGCGAGACCATAACGACCGATGAGTCCGCCGCACCACTCCCAGCAATCGCGGTAGACGAGCCGACCATCGCGCTCAATTTCCTTATCAATAATTCGCCGTTCGCTGGACGAGAAGGGAAGTTCGTTACCAGCCGTCAGATCCGCGACCGTCTCGAGAAAGAGCTCGAAGTGAATGTTGGTCTTAAAGTGGACTTCTCGAGTGTGGACTCTTTCCATGTCTCCGGTCGCGGTGAACTCCACATCGCTATTCTTCTCGAGAATATGCGCCGCGAGGGCTACGAGCTACAGGTCTCACAGCCGCACGCTATCATTCGCGAAGAGAACGGTGTGAAGATGGAACCGTTTGAAGAAGTGATTATCGATACGCCGTCAGAGTTTCAAGGCGTCGTTATCGAGAAACTCGGTATGCGCGCCTTCGTGCTTCAGAATATGACACAACACGGAAACATCGTGCGCCTCACCCTCCTCGGTCCAACGCGCGGTCTACTTGGCTATAAAAATATGTTCATTATTGATACGCACGGCGAAGGAATCCTTTCCTCTCGCGTCGTTGGATTCAAGCCATATGCTGGCGAAATACGAAAGCGCATCGTTGGCTCGATGATTTCTATGGCGGCAGGGAAGGTGCTCGGCTACTCGCTCTGGTCACTCCAAGAGCGCGGTCAACTCTATATTAAGCCAGCTACTGAAGTGTATGAGGGTATGGTAATCGGCAATACTTCCAAAGGCGAAGAGATGATGGCGAATCCGACCAAAGGAAAAAACCAGTCGAATGTGCGTTCTTCAGGTATGGACGAGGCAATCGTCTTGGTGCCAACCTTCGATCTCACTATCGAACGCGGAATGGAAATTATTGCGGACGACGAATATCTTGAGATAACGCCGAAGAGCGTTCGCCTGCGCAAACAATTTCTTACTGAAAACGATCGTTCGAAGTCGCGTCGTTAACATATAAAAAATTAAGGGCCGCGACTTCGTCGCGGCCCTGCTTTCATTGTTTGGTACTGTTATGTCTGATCCCATGGAATCATGGGCGGTATCTCTTGACCAAATACAATTTCGAGAGGTGTAGGGACTCTTTCGACTTTCCCTTCACCGTCTTCGCCAGGCATCCAGAATCCGGCTCTATCTGCTCCAGATTCAGCGCAATTCCAGCGGAGACAGCCGACAAGCTGCAGTAGATTCTCGTCATGGATCTTGGCGTGATTGGGAACAGATCCATCGCGTGGAGTGTAGAGCGTAACCGGTTCGCCGATGAAAATCGGCTCTTTACACCATGCGCACAGAATTGTCATTTTCCCGAGACAGCCGAGACAGTACTCCACCTCGCCATTCATTCGCACTGGTACCGCTATGATCCTACTTTCCCCGAAGGTCGATACTCTACCGACCAATCGCGTTCTGTGTCCACAGGCGGCTTGGTAATGAAACGGACCAAACCGAAGAATTAAATCTCTAAAGCCCATTTTGTCCTCACTTTCTTTGGTTGAAAAGTACAAGTAAAACTCGACTAGGGAGTTAACTATCTGAAGTTAGATTAGCATAAATGTCAATGAAATGCAAATAAAAAAGAGCCGCAACCTTTCGGTTGCGGCTCTTGTGTGAGTTTACACGCCGTACTGTTTCTTGTATGCGAGGATTTTACCCAATATCTCACTATCTTCCTGACCTTTGAGCGCCAAGATGAGATCATCGAGTGTTGCGGCAGCTCGTACCGGAATCCCATACTTTTCCTCGAATTCCTGAACCGCCGAAAGGTTGGTGGTCATTCCTCGTTCCTGCCGATCGAAGGCGATGATGCATCCGATGGGAATTCCACCATTCGCACGAACGATCTCGACTGCTTCACCCGAAGAAGATCCGGTCGTCATAACATCATCGACGATGAGAACTTTTTGCTCTTTGAGCGAATGTCTGACGACGATTCCACCTTCACCATGATCTTTCGTTTCCTTGCGGTTGAAAGCGTAGGAAACATTGGTGTCGTAATCGCTCAGTAATGCTATCGCTGTCGCTACTGCAAGAGGGATGCCTTTGTAGGCAGGACCGAAAATTACCTGTGGCATGGTACAGCCCATTTCGACAACTTCTCTTGCGTAGGCGCTTGCGAGCAATCGTATTGCCTTGGCGTTATCGAACTTGCCGGAATTAAAAAAGTAGGGAGAAATACGCCCACTTTTCAACTTTCGTCCCTCAGGAACAAGCTCGACAGCTCCGATTTTCAATGCATCCGAAATAAATAGTTGTGCTCTCAAGATGACATCTCCTTCTTACCGATACTGGTTGATGAGATTGTGGAGCTTCAGCGTTTCGCGGCGAGCCGCTTCGGCGAAATCAGCGCCGCTTGAAGCGAGGATGATACTGCGCGAAGCATTGATGATCATGCCTTGTCCGCGGCTGTCTTTGCTCGCGGGAACGGTCTTCTCCACATCGCCACCCTGTGCGCCGATGCCCGGAATGAGAATCGGCATATCGCCGACGATTCGCCGAACTTCCGCGAGTTCTTTGGGATAGGTTGCGCCGACGACAAGTGCGCAGTTGCCATTCTTATTCCATTTGTGCGCGACATTCTCAGCAACGATCTGGTAAATTGGCCGAGACATGGGTTCATCATTCACGAGAATGGGACCCATTTGTATCTGCAAGTCCTGAAACTCGCCCGCACCCGGATTGGTCGTGTGGCAGAGGACGAATATACCTTTGTCTATACGACACAGAAATGGCTGAAGCGATTCGACTCCGAGATATGGATGCACGGTAACTGCATCCGCCTGCAGATAGTCGAACGCCATCTGCGCGTACAGAGCACTAGTGTTGCCGATATCTCCGAATTTTGCGTCGAGGATTACCGGAACACTTGATGCAATGTCGTGAATGTCCGAGATGGTTACGCGTAGTGCCTCGAGACCCTCAGTGCCATACGCCACATAGAACCCGAGGTTCGGCTTGTAGGCACAGACGAGATCTTGTGTCGCTTCCACGATTGCGCGGTTGAACACTGTGATAGTGTTGCCGATACGATGAAGGAACTGCACCACCTTCGGAATCTTGTCGAGCTCACTATCAAGTCCGACACAGACGGATTTGCCTTCGCCCTGTTTGGCGCTCAGCATTTCCATGAAGTTTCGATTTCTCATATTGTCTCTCCTTTTTGATTAATGAAATGTACAACTGCAGTCCGACTCTCGGGCTGATTTCCAGAAAAGATACTAGCAAAAATGTCAATGGAATGCAAACACAAACCATAAAATGGAAACCGCTCAAGTTTTTGTTGGTAATCCTTGCTGGAATCTATCGATAAGAGTTTCTTTCTTTTCTCGACGCCATTTTTTGATTTGAATTTCGCGTTTTCGTGCAGATGTTATATCAGGATGCTGTTCGAGAAAGACAAGGCGGAATGTTGGAATTTGTTTAGTAAAAGCTGCACCACGTTTTTCATTATGATACGCGACACGGTGCTTAGGGTCTTTTGTAATACCGGCATAGATCTTGTCGACAGAATTTCGAATCATATATACGAAATACATAATCAGAATTATAGCCCGTTCGACTCTTTCCCCCTCGACTTCGCTCGGGGTAAATCGCTCATGGCACTCGACTCGTGTACGCGAACAAGACCGCCTTGTTGAATTTAAAGGTGGTTTACCACGAGCGAGTTTCGAGTCTTCGAGATACGAGTCGAGTGGAGGTGCGGGGAATTGGACCCCGGTCCGATTCCGTTTATGAAAGTGAATCTACGACGCATAGTCAGCGTTATTCGCCGGTTGGCGAATTAAAGTAGGATGCGAGGAACGCAGACGAAACCATTCCTACTCGATCCCTTATCTAAATGTACCGGTCGGGACTTCGGACATCGATCCCACAGATAATTCCACCTCTATCTCCAGCTGCGAGAACCCGAGAGATAGAGATGTCGCTAGGCGAAGAGCCGTTAGGCCCTCGCGAAAGCGAACGCGAAGTCATTCATACCGAAGTACGGCGACTTCACGCTTGCAAGAGTGTTCTTGGCAAGTTTGTTTTCCCATCAGTTTTAAGTGTTGGACAGGAGTGCACTGCGTCGCACGACTTTCAAAGAACAGACCGTCAAAGCCGGTCACCCCCAGAAAACACATCATACACTACTATCATGTACTTTCTGCGAGTGGCACGCCCTTCGCCAGCAATCCGAAAAAGGTCGCGCTCCGGGCCGCTAGGCCAAGTCCTACTACCTTTTTACGAATTGCTGGCTTCGGGCTAGCGATTTTTCAAAACGCGTTCGGTTTCGCGCTTCGCATCTCGTTTTTTCAAATCCTCGCGATGGTCGGCCTTTCCTTTACCGCGAACGATAGCGACACGCGCCTTCACAAACCTATGAGAAGTATACACCTCGAGAGGTATAATTGTCAAGCCCTTCTTTGATTCGGCATCGGCGAGAAGCGCGATTTCTTTTTTAGAGAGAAGAAGGCGTCGCGCCCGTTCTGGGTCGTAATTCTTCGGCATATTCGCAATCTGATACGGCGGAATCGTCATACCGATAATGAATGCCTCGCCTCCACGCACGACCACGCGCGCGCCGTCGAGCGAGCCGAGTTTATTGCGCAATGCCTTCACTTCTTGGCCAATAAGCTCCAGACCCGCGGAGAAGCTCTCCAGCGGGGTATACCTCAACAAGGCCTTTTTATATTCGACGAGAGTCATATTAGAGAGTATAGTACCTTTTATGGCAATCGCACCAGTGAAGAGGTCGAAAAACGGCAAAAAATCGTCCGCCGGAGGCGGATCCGCCTCTGGTGGAAAGAAAGCGAAGGGTTGGCGGGCATTTCTTGGCGGTCCATCATTCTTCGGCAACCTCACGACGACGATTCTTATATTCCTTCTTTTGATGAGCGCGTACTCGCTTATTGCGGGTTACATAAAACCGTCGAACGATATTCCGCTTTCAGTTGTCGCTGCTGATGTCGCGGGAGGTAAGATTGAAGCGATTACCGTAAATGGCGATTCGCTCGATCTCATCTATACCGACAAGTCGACTAAGACCTCGCGCAAAGATCCTTCTGCTGGTCTCCCTGAGACGCTCGCGACTTATGGTGTGACACCTGCACAGCTCGCGAATGTCTCGATTACGATGCAAGGACAATCAGGATTCCAATTCTGGTTCCTTACGCTCGCGCCTATTCTATTACCGCTTCTCTTCATTGTATTTCTCTTTTGGTTTCTTACACGACAGGTGAAGGGAGCGGGAATGCAGGCATTTAGTTTCGGACAATCGAAGGCACGCATCATCGATCCTGCTGATCTCTCACAGCGCGTAACCTTCGCTGATGTCGCAGGCGCGCGCGAAGCGAAAGAAGAGCTCCTCGAGATCGTGGACTTCCTTAAGAGCCCGAAAAAATTCTTGGATATCGGTGCGCGAATCCCGAAGGGCATCATCCTGATGGGCGCGCCCGGCACCGGCAAAACCCTCCTCGCGCGCGCAGTTGCTGGCGAAGCAGGTGTACCGTTCTTCTCTATTTCTGGTTCAGAATTCGTGGAGATGTTCGTCGGCGTCGGTGCTTCTCGTGTGCGCGACCTCTTCCAATTGGCGAAGAAGGCAGCGCCCGCGATTATTTTCGTGGATGAGATTGATGCGGTTGGCCGTGTGCGCGGAAGCGGTGTCGGAGGCGGTAACGACGAGCGCGAACAGACGCTCAATCAGATTCTCGTCGAGATGGACGGCTTCGAACCCACTGAAAAGGTGGTGGTGATGGCGGCGACGAATCGACCCGATGTTCTCGATTCGGCCTTACTGCGCCCCGGACGCTTCGATCGTCGTGTGACGATTGACTTGCCCGATCGTCGCGATCGCGAAGAAATCTTAAAGATTCATGCACGAAAGAAACCGCTCGGGCCAGATGTTGTGCTCTCGGTTATCGCTGAACGAACTCCCGGATTCTCGGGCGCCGAGCTCTATTCGCTGATGAATGAAGGCGCTATTCTCGCCGCACGCGAGAATCGTAATGAAGTAACGCAATACGATCTCATTCGTTCGATAGAAAAAGTAATGCTCGGGCCCGAACGCAAGAGTCATCTGCTTTCTAAAAAAGAAAAAGAAATCACTGCGTATCACGAGGCCGGACACGCACTCGTTTCTTCGGTGCTTGCGCACGCTGATCCGGTGCACAAAATTTCTATCATCAGCCGCGGTAGCGCAGCCGGCTACACTCTGAAGCTCCCGTTTGAAGATAAGAAGATGCAATCGCGGAAACAATTCCTCGATGATATCGCCGCAACCCTCGGCGGGTATGTCGCTGAAGAAATGCTCTTCAATGATGTAACGACTGGCCCGAGCCACGATCTCTCAATCATCACCGCGATTGCGCGCGAGATGGTCACGCGCTACGGGATGAGCGAAAAGCTCGGACCAATCGCGTTCGGTGATCGAGCGCTCGGGAACGAACCGTATTCTGAAAAAGTCGCGGCTGAGATTGATGCTGAAGTAACACGCATTATCGACGAGGCGAAAGTAATCGCGCAGCAGACCATTAGCGACCATCGCGGAGCGCTCGACGCCATCGCGAAAGAATTGATAGAAAAAGAGACGGTCGAGCGCGCCGACTTCGAGACGATTCTCATTGCCAACGGCATCACGCCGAAAAAGCGCGACGAAGACGAGAGTGTTGTAGTATAAAGAGCGACCGCCCCTAGCTCAATTGGTTAGAGCAACTAGCTTATACCTAGTAGGTTCCACGTTCGAGTCGTGGGGGGCGGACTAACCAACTAATATATGGATATCGTAGGGAAAGCGGAAAATTTTGCGAAAGGAGAATATGCAAAACATGATTCCATGCACCAGTGGGGACATATTGAAAATGTGATGAACAGAGCTCTAGAGATTGCTCAAAATTTTGAGAACATTGATTATGAAGCGCTCAAGTTAGCAATAATTTTCCATGACATAGATTATCGGTCGTATGATACGCATGTTGACGCAAGTGTAGAAGTCGCAGAACGATTTCTAAGTGAGAATAATTATCCTCGCGAAAGGATAGATAAAATAAAAGAGATTATGTTAGATCACTCAACACCGCATCGTGAGAAGCGGGGAGAGGCAAAATTTCTGGAGGGGAAGATTATTTATGATGCGGATAAATCAACTATCGTTGATAAAGCGATGTCCGACAAATATTATCCAAAACTCTATTTAGATGAAACAAGAAAATTAGTTGATAGTGAACGATAATTATTCCAAATGCATTTCTTCGCCCGCGGAGCGGGCGCGAAGGAAGAGGGCAGGATGATTTTTTAATTCTGGATCAGCAGCGACAAGAGTCGCTGCTTCGCTTCGGGCGGCTTCGACCAACTTTATATTTTTAAGTGCTTCCATCGCGATGTCGGAAACGCCCCATTGTTTCCCGCCTGCGAGCTCGCCCGCACCGCGCAGCGCGAGGTCATATTCGGCGAGTTCGAAACCGTTCTTCGCGGTGAGAAATGCTTTCATGCGCGCTCGCGTCGTCTCCCCGGACGATTCGGGGAGTGCGAAGCAGTACGACTGATGAGTGGAGCGGATGACCCGACCGCGCAGCTGATGCAGCTGCGCGAGCCCGAATCGCTCGGCTCCTTCGATAAGAATGACGGTCGCGTTCGCGACATTGACGCCTACTTCGATAACTGAAGTCGCGACGAGAATATTCGTTTCGCCTTTTTCAAATTTCTTCATCGCTTCTTCTTTTTCTGTCGGTGTCATCTTGCTGTGGAGAATGCCTATTTCGGCTTCAGGAAATACTTCTTTCCCGAGGCGAATCGCTTCGGCCTTTACCGACTTCGCTTGGAGCGCAAGCTCTTTTGCCGGGTCGGGCTCGTCGATGCGCGGACAAATAACGAACGCCTGATGACCAAGTGCGAGCTCGGCACGCACTCGTTCATATGCTCTCTCGCGTTCTTTCGGTCCCAACACTTCGGTCATTACCGCTTTTCTCCCCACCGGCATTTCATCAAGAAGTGTAATGTCCAAGTCGCCGTAGAGCGTGAGTGCGAGTGTGCGCGGAATGGGCGTCGCGGTCATCGAGAGTAGGTGTGGTGCGACCAATTTTTCTTGCCTGTACTCGGGTTTAGAAAAATGGAAGTACTCTTGTGGTGCGATAGAGTCCTTCGTCACTAATTTCTGTCGGTGCATCGTGCCGAAACGATGTTGTTCATCGATGATGGCATACGCGAGATATTTAAATGAAAGCGATTTTTCGACGAGTGCATGGGTGCCGATAACGATGGAGATTTCACCATTCGCGACCATTTTCTTAAACGCTGGTTTCGAAAGTTTCGCTGACTCTTCATACCGCACACGAGAAGGGAACTTCCGACATTCGCTTCCGGTAATAAGACCAATCGGTATTGGATGATCGCGGAAATATGAAACGAAAGTAGAGAAATGCTGTTTCGCGAGCACTTCAGTCGGGCAGAGATACGCGACTTGAAGCGTGCCCGCGATTCTCCCCGAAGGAAGTGAAGTTGCGACGAGATACGCAGTTGCCGCCGCGATGGCGGTCTTACCGCTACCCACATCGCCTTCGAGCAGACGCATCATCGGATGCGGTTTTTCGAAATCAGCAACGACCGCTTCGATCGCACGCGTCTGCGCCCTTGTCGGAGGAAAGGGGAATGACGCGACGAAGTCGGCGAGCGCACTGCGGTTTATCGCGACGGGTAACGCCTTCTGTGCGACGAGCGCGCGGCGGCGCTGTTGCATCATAATCTGGAGTGCGAAGACCTCTTCGAAAGCGAATCGCTTACGCGCCGCCGCGCTATCCTCAAGCCGTCGCGGCGAATGTATAAAGACGAGTGCAGAAGCGAGCACTGGCAGTTTATATCGCGCGAGAATCTCTGACGGAATTGGGTCCTCAATTTGTTCAAGAAAAGTTTCTCCGCCGGAGGCGGATCCGCCTCCGGCGGAAAAAACTTTTTTCAGAGCATGCAAGAACCAGAGCGAAGAGACACCCTGACTTTCTGGATAGATTGGATACAGATCTGTAAAGAGGTCAAACCTCTTTACTTGGTAAAGAGGTTTGACCTCTTTACTTTCACTAAAGAGTGAATTATGAACGGAATCGGGCGCGATAGGCGACTTGTCTATCTCAGGATTCGCGAGATATATTTTAGAACCCTCGCCTGCCACACGCCCACTCACCTTCACTACCATCCCGTCGTGCAAGGTCTTCGCGATGTAGGGCTGGGAAAACCACATCATTTTAATTTTCCCCGACGCGTCTTCGAGCCATGCTTCGGCGATCGGCCGGCGGCTCTTCCATGTTTTCCTTATATCGGGCTTCCGTATCGTGCCGTAGAGCGTTACTTCAGCGCCAGCCGAAATGCCAGCAATAGTGCCGACCGATCCAGAGCGTTCATAACGCGAGGGAAAGTGATACAACAAATCGCGAATTGTCCGTATTTTTAGTTTATGAAGCGCCCGCTTTTGTTCGGACTTCAGGCGGGTAAAGTGCTTTTCAATAACATCCTCTGGACTCATTTTTATAGTATACTTCCAGATATGTCTACTACCACAATCATTCTTATAGTTCTAGCGCTCGTCGTGCTCTGGATCGCTGCTTCGTATAACCACCTTATTACACTTACTAACCGTGCGAAGGAAGCGTGGGCCGATATCGCCGTGCAGTTGAAACGCCGTTACGATCTCATCCCGAATCTTGTAGAGACCGTTAAGGGTTATGCCGCGCATGAGTCCAATGCTTTTGAAAATGTGACAAAAGCACGCTCTGCCGCAATGGGCGCGACAGGCACTGTGGACAAAGCGCAGGCAGAAAATCAACTTACTAGCGCATTAAAAACACTTTTTGCCGTCTCTGAGGCCTATCCAGACCTGAAGGCGAACCAGAACTTCTTGCAGCTCCAGCAAGAGCTCGGCGACACAGAAGACAAGATCCAAGCCGCACGCCGCTTCTACAACACGACGGTAATGACGCTCAATATCGCCCTACAATCCTTCCCGGGCAATGTCGTAGCTTCTTCGTTCAGATTCAAGCCGATGGACCTTTTCGAGCTTGCTGAAGCCGATGCTGCCGCGGCTGAGCCAGTAAAGGTGCAGTTCTAGTTCTACACAGGTGATGCAACAAACTCAAAAAAAACTTGCCGTTTTTGTTTCTGGAACCGGATCACTTCTGGAGGCATTTCTTGACGCAGGCCTGCACATCGATCTTGTTTTTGCCGATCGTCCGTGTCGCGGTATCGATGTCGTCGCACCCGCCGGAGGCGGGTCCGCCTCCGGCGGAAAAAAAATACCGACTGAATTGGTGCTTCGCACTGATTTCAGCAAAAACTTTGACCGCGAAGCGTATACAGGACAAGTCCTTGCCGTCCTGCAGAAGTACGGCATAGATGTCGTTGCGATGGCGGGATTCAACACCGTTCTTGCACCGTCCATTTTCGAAGTGTATGGCGGACGAATTCTCAATACACATCCCGCGCTTCTGCCTTCTTTCAAAGGGCATTATGCGGTGAGAGATGCGCTCGCGTATGGAGTAAAAGTGACCGGATGTACGGTGCATATCGCTACACCGGAAATTGATGTGGGGACGATTCTGGCTCAAAAAGCCGTTCCAGTTCTCCACAATGATACTGAAGAGTCGCTCCACGAACGCATTAAAGAGGTCGAGCGGACGCTCTATTTGGAAGCCATTCGTGCTTTTATAACAACACTATGAATATCTATGCACAACGCACAAGCAATATTCGCAGAACATGGATGCTCGTCTTCGGATTCTTAATCATCACCATTGCGGTCGGGTACGCTATCTCTTGGTATTACGGCAATCCGGCGATTCTGCTTCTTGCGGTCATTATCGCCTTCGCGACCAATTTCTATGCGTACTGGGCTTCAGATAAGCTCGTACTCTCTATGAGTCATGCGCGGCCGGCCTCGCGAGCAGAGTTTTTTGACTTCTATACCGTGACAGAGAATCTCGCTATCACCGCAGGACTCCCGATGCCAAAACTCTTCGTGATAGACGATCCGGCGCCGAACGCATTCGCGACTGGTCGTGATGAGAAACACGCTGTCGTCTGTGCGACGACCGGTCTGCTCCAAATGATGAGTCGTGTCGAGACAGAAGGCATCATCGGGCACGAACTATCGCATATTAAGAGTCGCGATATGCTCCTGATGACCATTGCGGTCGTGCTCGCGGGCTTCGTCGCCATCGTTGCGGACATTTTCTTCCGCGTGTCTCTCTTTGGCGGCGGAAGGCGAGACGATAATGGTAATGGGAATGCGATTTTTATGATTCTCACTGTTGTCGGCATCGTGCTCGCGCCGGTCGCTGCGAAACTCATTCAGCTCGCCGTCTCACGCCGGCGCGAGTATCTCGCGGACGCTTCAAGCGCACTTCTTACACGCTATCCCGAAGGTCTCGCTTCTGCACTCCAAAAGCTCGGCAGTTATACTGCACCGATGAAGAGTGCGAACCTCGCGACTGCGCATCTCTTCATTGGTGATCCGTATGGCATACCTGCACAATCAGGAGGGAAGTCGGGCGGCGCGGGCGGTTGGATTGAGCGGATGTTTTCTACTCATCCACCGATTCAGGAGCGTGTTCGATTGCTTCTCAATACGAAAGCATAATTGACTTTATAGGGTCTAGGTACTAAAGTAAGGAAGTAAGAAATACATACATTATGGAAACGGTACAAAAAATCCAAAGGGTAACCAGCAAAGGACAAATAACCTTGCCTATTTCTTGGCGTCGGCGAATGGGCACACATTCTATCGTGGTACGCCCCAGAGGTGACATACTCGAAATCTCATCGCTGCGCACGCCAGATGAAGAAGACGAAGCATGGGTAACTGTTTTTGATGCTGTGCGAGATAATAAAGGTAAGGGTATTAAAGCAACTGATTTGATAAAGATTTTGAAGAAAATTGATGCATAAGAGTACCGGTCTTACGCAGTATGGATTATTTTGAAAAATTCTTTCGGAAAATAAATGCAGACGAACGCGCGGTACTTTCTGACCTCATTAAGAAACTGAGAAGCAGGGAAACAAACGGCCTCCAGATTAAAAAATTATCCAACTCTAATTTCTACCGTCTGCGTAAAAGTATTTTTAGGATTATTTTCCATTATGAACATTCCGTTCTTGTGATTGATGCAATTCGTTTGCGAAATGAGAAGACATATCGGGAATATTAGAGCGTAATTTGTATTTTTCTGATATAACAGAGCGAACGGACCCTCGACAGGGTCCTGAGGCAGGAGGCGTCGGATAGTGGTTTATTCCACCGCCTTGGAAAGACGGCATACCGCAAGGTATCGTGAGTTCAAATCTCACCGCCTCCGCCAAGTTTGACATTTTGTTAATGAAGCATAAAGTAGCAAGCAGATTGCACAATTCAGTGCTTTCAGAAAGGAGAAAGAAATGCACGATGACGGAAAGGTAGTCATTGTGGCAACGCAATTCGTTGATCTCGTTCTCAAGCACAACTGGGGAAAGATCAAGGATTTGCTTGCCGACGAAGTACAGGTGCTCTTTGACATTATCTCGGCAGCAGGATTCGAGCCGAGAGAAGTAGTTCTGGGGAAGCTTGTGGGCTATGGTCGCGACCAAGACGGTAGTCGCACAGGCGAAACCTATCAGATCAACGAACTCTGTCCGTTCATGATGGTTGGACAAGAAGATAACGGCAACTACTCTGCGACGGACTGGCTCGACCACGCATTCAAGCGCGTGGTTTACGGTGGGGCGCGAAAAAAGGAGAATCGCGAAGAGCTCATCGAGGTAATGGTTACTGAAATCAAGCGGAGTGTCCCGCTTACGCCGATTCAGCTCACGCCCGAAGGTGATCTTCTGTGTGAATATCCGCCGAACGCGGACGGTTTCGTCGATCACACACGAGATGACTGTAAACTCTCATCCTGTGTTGGTATTCATAAGTACTGCGGCTCCTGGATGGATCGCGGGAGAGCGACCGAGACACACGATGCAATCGTATGCCGAGGATGCCACATACGAGTCCTCTTTCCGAAAGGAATACTTACTTACGGAGGGCTGAGATTTCACTTCGGGCTGCAACGAGAACTTGCTGCAGCTCAATGAACTACAGCTGGTATTTGTATTCATCAAAAAAGCGGGGGGAGAAATCTTCCCGCTTTTTATATATGGGTATATACTTTCAGGATTATGAGCATCACCGAAGACAACAACAAGCGTTTGAAGGATATTCAGGAGATAGAGAGCATCAGCGATAAGGACATGTCAGTGCTCTTGAAGCCGGTACGAATCAGTCGTGCAAATTTGAGTATTAAAGGAAAAAAGTACCCGGCGTGGCGCATTCTCTATAACGAAGCACTCGGTCCGGGGAAGGGCGGTATCCGCTTTCATCCGGGCGTGAATGAAGACGAAGTGAAGTCGCTCGCATTCTGGATGGCGCTGAAGAATTCTCTAGCGGACATTCCGTACGGCGGAGCTAAAGGTGGTGTCGCTTTTAATCCGAAGGTAGCTTCTAAAGCAGAACTAGAAGAAGTAAGTCGAAAATATATTGATGCCTTCTATAAAGATCTTGGGCAGGATAAGGATATTCCGGCTCCTGATGTGTATACCGACGGGCAGATTATGTCCTGGATGCTTGATGAATTTGAAAAGAAAACTGGGCGACATGAGCCAGGAATGATAACCGGCAAGCCGATCGAGCTTGGTGGAATCGCTCTGCGTGGCGACGCGACCGCACAAGGAGGATATATAGTCACAAAGAAGATGGTGACTGCTTTCTTGGCAGGAAAGAAGAATGTTAAGGTCGCTGTCCAAGGATTCGGCAATGCCGGCCTCTATATGGCGCAGAAGCTGCATCAGGACGGCTTCAAAGTAGTGGCTGTTTCTGACAGTAAGGGTGGCATATATCAAACTACTGGGCTGAATATCCCCGCGCTTATCACTGTTAAGAAATCAGGACATCCAGTTGGTGATTTTTCTTATGGAAAGAAAATCACCAATGCCGAGCTCCTAGAATTGCCGGTTGATATATTGGTGTTGGCGGCTCTGGAGAATCAGGTCTCGAAAGAGAATGCGGGGAATATCAAGGCAAATTACATTATTGAACTCGCGAATGGTCCCGTTACCTACGAAGCCGATGCCATTTTGGCAGAACGAAAAAAAATCATCGTTCCGGACATCTTGGCGAACTCCGGAGGAGTGATTGTGAGTTATTTTGAATGGGCGCAAAATCGCACGGGGCAGATTCTCGATGAGGACTATCTGCGCAAACTGCTCGAGAAGAAGATGAAAGATAACTGGCAGCGGATGTACGATGTATGGAAAGGGAAGAAAGGGAAAGTGACTCTTCGCCAAGCCGCCTACATTCTCGCCATCAACAAGATTCTCGCGGCAGAAAAATTGCGCGGACGGATTAAGGCATAGAACATTCATGCGCATAGGAGTGGATCTTGATGAAGTGATGGCGGATACCATATCTGCAATCGTTCATTTCCATAATGAAAGGTACGGGACAAATCTGAGGAAAGACGATTTTCGTTCGTATCATTTTTGGGAAGTGTGGGGCGGGACGAGAGATGAGGCGATAAAGAAATGGTATGAATTTCTTGAAACAGACCATTTTATGGGTATTTCTCCCATTAAGGGGTCTTTCGATGCTCTCCGTATATTAAAAGAAAATGGTCACGAATTTTTTGTCATAACGGCAAGACAAAATGAAATGATAGAGGAAACCGAAAAATGGATTGGAAAGTTCTTTCCGGAGATATTTTCCAGCATTCAATTTGCTAATTCTTATAGTATGGTCAGTAAGGGAATAAAGAAAAGTACTCTTTGCAGTCAATTAGACATAAATCTGATGATTGATGATGATATAGAAAATGCAAAGGATGTAGCCGGATCAGGCATCAAAGTCCTTCTTTTTGATCGGCCGTGGAACCAAAATGAATCAGGGAAAAATATAGAAAGAGTTTTCTCGTGGGAACAGATTACGGATAAAATCAAAAAACAGCGTGTTACTTCGTAATCTCGTAAGGTGTCGCCTTACGATATACTGTATGCATAATGCGATATCTTTATGGAGGACTGCTCATCATCGCGATAGGAATAGCGGTGTTGTTCGCATATAGGACATCGGCGCCGCCGGCGGAGCCGGCGGCGCAAGCAGGAGCGCAGTTCGGCGGAGTGTCCTTAAGGATTGACTATGCGACAACGGAGGAAGAACGAGAGAAAGGTCTCGGAGGTCGGGTGAGTATTCCAAATAACTATGGAATGCTGTTTGTGTTCCCGAAAGATGACTATTATGGCTTCTGGATGAAGGATATGTTTGTGCCTATTGATATCTTCTGGCTTGATAATTCCGCCGAAGGCGGATCCGCCTCCGGCGGAAAAGGACAACTTGTTGTGGTGTCCATGAAGACCTATGTTGCAACCTCTTCGTATCCGAATGTCTTTTATTCCAACGCGCCAGCGCGCTATGTCCTAGAGACCGTCGCAGGATTTGCACAAGCACATGCTGTGGCGACCGGAACGACTCTTTCATTGAAAAATTTTCCAAGCGTTTCGGAGTAACGCTATACACAGGGTGTTTCTCGCGGAGAGGAGTAAACTGAATGAAGCGCGTCAGTTTTAATAATTTATTTCGCTTCGTTCATGTCAAAAATTGCCCATATTTCCGCTCATATAAAAACGCATACAGCCATTGCGGCGCCGGAATCGCCGGTCTCGAAGATGACGCTGAAGTATCGTGAGGTGATACCGCAAGTCGAGAAGCGCGACGGGCGGCTCGTGCCGTTCGATTTCGATAAGATAGCAAACGCTATTTGGAAAGCGATGTCCGCAGCAGGAGAAGGAAGCATGGATGATGCAAATCTCATTGCGCATCAAGTAGTTGGCGAGCTCGGACGGTTTGCGAAGAAATTCAAAAACTTTCTTCCAACGGTTGAAGGTTTCCAGGATTCGGTCGAGAAATATCTCATTCTGAATGACTATGTGAAGACCGCGAAGGCCTATATTCTCTATCGCGATAAGCGGGCGCAAATGCGTGCGGAGCATATTGAGGTACCAGAGCATGTGCGTCGATTCGCCGAGGAGAGCAAGAAATATTTTGTCGATAACGCGCTCGGCGAATTTGTGTATTTGCGCACTTATGCAAAGTGGATTCCAGAAGAAGGTCGGCGCGAGACCTGGGTAGAAACGGTGGATCGCTATATGAGCTTTATGCGCGAGAATCTCGGTAAAAAACTAACTGAAAAAGAATATGCCGAATTGCGTACTGGTATCTTGAAACAAGAAGTAATGCCTTCGATGCGTCTGATGCAATTCTCTGGCGCCGCTGCGCGCCGCTGTAATTCATGCGCCTATAATTGCACCTTTACTGCGCCGGTGCGCCTCGATGACTTCGCCGAAATTATGTATCTTTCGATGCAGGGATGCGGAGTTGGTTTCGCAGTAGAAAGCCAAAATGTTGAACAACTTCCGCAGATTATGAAGCAGACCGGAAAGAAATTAGAGACGCATATTGTTGCTGATTCAAAAGAAGGGTGGTGTGATGCGCTCACAATCGGACTTAAGACCTGGTACGCAGGCAAAGATGTCGTTTTTGATTTCTCGCAAGTCCGACCTGCAGGCGCACGCTTGAAAGTTATGGGAGGGAAGGCGTCCGGTCCGGAACCGCTGAAGTCGTTACTCGCTTTTACTCGTGAAAAAGTTATTGCGCGGGCAGGTCGTCGTCTCCGTTCCATTGATGTGCACGATGTTATCTGCAAGATCGGCGAATGCGTGGTCTCGGGTGGCGTTCGTCGTACGGCGATGATATCACTCTCTGACCTCGACGATGTCGATATGCGCGATGCGAAGAAGGGTCAGTTCTATATGACTGATCCGCATCGCTCGGTCGCGAATAACTCTGCGGTTTATGAAATACAACCGACGAATGCCGAGCTTATGGATGAATGGGTTGCGCTTATGAAGAGCGGGAGCGGCGAACGAGGCATCTTCAATCGTGGCTCGCTCTCCACAACAATGCCGAAGCGCCGAGCCGACTATTTTAAGAAAATTGGCTTTATTGAAGAGGATGGCGCAGTACACGGGTCTATAGGTGTTAATCCATGTGGCGAAATCATTCTGCAGTCAAAACAATTCTGCAATCTTTCTGAAGTTATCGCGCGCGTACACGATACCGAGGCCTCGCTTCTTCGCAAAGCGCGTCTCGCCGCGATGCTCGGAACTTATCAGTCAACCCTCACGAAGTTCGGTTATATCTCGAAAGAATGGACCGAACATTGTGCTTCAGAACGGCTTTTAGGCGTTTCAGTAACCGGACAATGGGATTCGCCTGTTGCCAGGGAACCGGAGGTAATGCGCAAGATTCGCGCTATGGCGATTAAGACGAATGCAACCTATGCTAAGCGGTTTGGTATTACGCCATCGATGTCAGTCACTGCCGTGAAGCCGTCAGGCACTGTCTCGCAGACCTTCAACTGCGCCTCGGGCATCCATCCGCGCCACGCGCCGTATTATATCCGCCGCGTGCGCATTAGTGCGACCGATTCGCTCTTTAAGATGATGCGCGACCAAGGCGTGCCGTATTATCCGGAAGTGGGGCAGTCGATGGAAGAAGCGAACACTTTCGTTATTGAATTCCCCGTGAAATCGCCTGACCACTCGAAAGAAGCGCGATTTAAGAATGACCTCTCGGCGCTCGAACAGCTCGAATATTGGAAACGGGTGAAATTAAACTATACCGAACACAATCCTTCAGCGACTATTTCAGTGAGTGCAGACGAGTGGATTAGCGTCGTGGATTGGATTCAGAAGAACTGGGATATTGTTGGAGGACTCTCGTTCCTTCCGCGCGCTGACCATGTGTATCGTCTCGCTCCGTATGAGGCAATTACAAAAGAAGAATATGAAGCGCGCGTTGCTCGATTCCCGAAGATTGATTATGCAAAACTCGTGGTGTACGAACTTCACGACGAAACCGAAATGAAGAAGGAACTCGCCTGTGCCGGCGGCGCGTGCGAGGTGGTGTAAAACCGAAGAATCAAGACAATGGGTAAGTTCAACTTCAAAGATGAAGAGGACTTTGAGACAGTCAAAACGAAAGCAGAGGAGTTTTATGCAACTCTTAGCTCGGTTCGTTGTCCTTACTTTCAGGAAGATGTCGCTTTCAATGTCAAAGGCATCAAACATCTGAAATTCAAAGAGGATGAAGTAGCACGACCGCACAAAGACCAATACTCGCGTCTTAAACTTGTGCATCTTGCGCCAGAAGTCCTAAAATTGTCTCGAACCGTTCAGGGTATTTGGCAGACAAAATGTTTCGAAATACAGAAGACCCATAGTCGTTGGGAAAAGGTGCTTAAAGATGTCGTCTTCTATGAGTTTATGGCGGTTCTCGAAAATGTGCGTGTGAAAGTTATCGTTAAAGAAGTCGCGGGTGGTGGACGGTATTTCTGGAGTGTTATTCCATTCTGGGGTATCAACAAAGAAACCAGCAAACGAATTCTGCACAGTAGCGAGCTAGAAAACGATTGACTATAAGGAACTAAAAAACACCGCTTGTGCGGCGTTCTTTAGTGGTGCCTGGCTACAGCTTGGAACAGCCGTGACAGGGCAAGGCCCTCCAAGCACCGTAGTTAATATATCAGATTCAGCGCAATCTTTCAATAAGGTGTGGACAAGGATTCTCGAAAAAGAGGACCCGTCAGACCCCTTGACACACAAGTATAGGTATGTATATAATACACAACAGAAGCACCTTGATTCCAGTGCGGACAGAGGGCTTCGCTCGTGCCAATTTCAGCACAAACAACCATCACTAGTTCTTCGTCGCGAGGACCCATTCTCCAAAAAGGAAAGCGCACCCGTGGCAAAACCGACCCCACTGTTCTCAATCGCCGCAACAACCCATCTCGGCGCGGTCGCTGGCAAGAAGACGAAGAAATGCTTCACCGGCTCGCGATATTCGTATTGCGACAATGACATCAACAACTGGCTCCCGGCAGATCAGCCGAACTCCGGTGACTGCGTCATCACGACGCTCGCTTTCTCGCGAAGCTGGATATTCGTGGAAGCCGCTCAAGCCGTTCTCGGCGACACAACCATGACCGACATAATCGCGCTTGGCAACGAGCTTATCCGACGCGGCCATACCCTAACCTTGTCGCAAGACGAGGAAATGGTCGAAAAGACCGAAGCCGGCGAGAAAACCGAGATGCGTGTTGACGGCTACGGGAATTTTTCGTTCGTCGAAACCGGCGATCCGAAAAACCCCGTCTCGGTTGGCTCTGTCTATCGCGTTGGTCGCGCTTGGCGCGCGTTTGTCGCTCGGCTCGGCAGCGGCGGTCGCTGGTATGCCGACTATCGTTTCCTCGTCCGCAACTTGGACACTTTGAAACTTGGGATCTAACTGTATCGAATTGTCCGTGCCACCATTCGCGCTTGCGCGAATGGTGGTATATTTTTATCTGAATATTCTTAATATAAGCAATCGCCCGCGCAGGAGCGCGGGCGATTGCATCTTTGTAGACCGAGCCGATAAGCCGAATTCTGTACCGATTCTGCCCACCGAAGGTGGCTCCAGAATCGAGTATCCCGAGTTTATCGAGGGATTGCAGTCCTTCGACTTCGCTCAGGACGCTCAATTTTGAAACTGCCTGCGGCAGGCAAAATTGGCGGCGATCATTTATCTGGGACATTGATTACTCAACGCCTCGAGCGGCACTCCCGTCACACTCGAAGTGTGGTCGGGCACGGCCTTGCACCCCAGTAAGTATTTTGCCGTTTCACCCCTCGACAAGCTCGGGGTAAACCCGTACTCATCAAGGACTCGTCTCTGTTCTCAACTCTACCTGCCACAACTTCGCCCGCCTGCAACGCTATGCGTAGCATTGCGGGCAGGCAGATGTTGGCAGGCGATGGGTATTACCCACTACCGTTTTAACCCGTCACACTCGAAGTGTGGTCGGGTAGGTGTTCGGACTTTCCTCCCTCTGATTGCTCAAAGAGCGATCGCCTAGCTCGGTCCAACTGTAGTATACTACAAGACATTATCACTGAATAGCATCAAAAAAATCCATATGCCTCCGCAACAATCAACAGTCATCCCCCTCGATTCCACTCGGGGCAAGCCGCGCCGTTCGCTTGAAAATGTGAGTATGTGGGCGCTTATCGCCACGATTGTCGTAGCTATATTCATTTTTATTCCGTCTTCGACAACTTCGCTCATAACGACTAAGACCTTCGTGCTCGCCGCCGGCGCTTTTATCACGCTTGCGCTATATATCCTCGCACGCCTCGGGCGTGGCAATATCATCCTCCCTCCGTGCGTTCTTATTGGCGCGCTCTGGCTGCCGGTTATCGCGTACGCACTCTCAGTAGCATTTTCGGGAGTGCCATTCACGAGCGCGGTATGGGGGTCAGCGCTTGAGACCGACACATTCGGGTTCTTGCTTGTTGCAGTTGTTCTCGGCACGCTCGCTGCGCTCGTGCTGCGCCGGTCTGAACACTACCGTTCATTTCTTCGTGCGGGGGCCATTATATTCGGCATCGTCGCTATTCTCGAGATGTTTATCATCATAATCGGACAATTTTCTTCAAAGATTTCTCCCGCGTTCTCGGTATTAGGTTCTTTCAATGACCTTGCATTTTTCCTCGGGCTTGGCGTCGTCGGGGTTCTCATAACGCTTCGATTTCTTGAACTCAAAGAACGCACGCGCCGTATGCTGGTCGTGTGCAGTATTGTGTCGCTCGCCTTGCTTGCTATCGCGAACTCTTCGGTCGTCTGGGTATTGCTTGCCATTGTCTCACTCGGTCTCTTTGTCGAAGCGGTTATGCAACGAGGACCGAATGCCTCTGATGCCGATCTTGATGATGTTGGCACAGTTGGCGAGATTCCGCTCGAAACAGATGAATCAAATCATTCAATCGTTCTTCCGCTCTTCGTGCTCGCTGTATCGCTTTTCTTCTTCATTGGTGGAACGCTCGGCGGTGCTCTGGCGAACTCTCTTCATGTGAACACACTTTCGGTCAGTCCTTCGTGGCAGTCAACATTTTCGGTCGCGCGTAATGTGTATGCCACCGCGCCAATCTTCGGCTCAGGCCCCGGCACCTTCGGTGTTGAATGGCTTAAATATCGCGATGCTTCGCTCAACTCGACGGTCTTCTGGGATGTTGATTTCTCGTCCGGCATCGGTTTTATTCCGACCTCGTTTGTAACAACTGGTTTTGTCGGAATGGCTGCCTGGATTGCATTCTTCGCGCTTCTGATTGGGTTTGGACTTCGTATGCTTATTGTGCGAACGCCGCAGGATGCGTTTATTCGCTATATTGCGATACTTTCGTTTATCGCGTCGCTCTATCTCTTTTCTGTTGCACTGTTTGCTCTACCGAATGCGATTATTCTTGTTCTCGCTTTCGTCTTCACTGGTCTCTTCATCTCGACGATGCGCTTTGCCGAGCGGGGCCGCCAATGGGGTGTTATCTTTTCGCGTAGTCCGCGAGTCGGTTTCGTTATTGTATTCTCGCTCACTATTCTCTTGCTTGCGTCAGTCGCTGCCGCCTATGCGCTAGTGAATCATTACATCGCCACGACAGAACTCTCACAAGCAGGTACCGCGTTTTCAGCTGGAGACCTGAATGCGGCTGACAAGGCGGCGAAGAATTCAATTTCTTTCGCACCTTCTGCCATTGCGTATCGGACTCAAGCAAGCATCGCGAATGCACGTTTGAATCAGATTGTGACTTCAACAACAATGTCAGCAGTCGAAGCGCAACAAGCGTTCCAAACGGCACTCTCAACAGGCATTAATGCCGCTCTGACTGCAACACAACTCGAGCAATCCAATTACCAGAATTGGCTCGCGCTCGGAAATCTCTATGCCCAAGCAGTTCCGCTCGGGGTTTCTGGAGCGTATGACAATGCAAAGACCGCGTATGACAAAGCAAAAGCGCTCAACCCGACGAATCCTCAGATTCTCTACATTCTCGCGAAACTCGATATCGAGAATAAAAACATCAAAGCAGCCAAGGACAATTTGAAAATTGCTATTGCACTCAAACAGGACTATACCGCCGCTATCTTCCTTCTTTCGCAGCTTGAAGTGCAAGATGGCAATGTGAAGGAAGCGCTCGCCGCTGCTCTCGCTGCCGCCTACTTCACGCCGAATAATCCGGACATTCTCTTCCAAGTCGGTATCCTGTATGCGGCATCGAACGATTTCGCAAATGCAGTCGCGGCGCTTTCGTTATCGATTACGGCGAATCCGCAATTCGCGAATGCGCGCTACTTCCTCTCGGCGGTGTATGCGAAGCAGGGCGATTTCAAGAATGCACTCGCACAGATGCAAGCGATTGCCGCTCTGTCGAGTGATAATGCAAAAGCCGTTACGATGCAGCTCGCTGCGCTCGCTGCGGACAAAAACCCATTCCCAGCGAATCTTCTCTCGGTATCCTCAACACCGGTGAAGTAATGACGAAATAAACTCTAGAAATTAGAAATTGAGATCCTTGTTGGTCATGTGCATACCTGGTATGCACAACAACCTGAAAAAAGAGGAAAGTACCTCGTGTGCATACCCGTGTGCATACCTGGTATGCACAACTGGTTTAAGTGGTATTGTTTTGTAATGAGAAAGGAACAATTCGGACCAGGAACATTCGTGCATATCGTCAATCGTGGAGCTCACAAAATAGATATCGTACGCACAGATGAAGATCGTTGGCGTTTTTTGAAACTACTTCGATACCTCAATGATGTGAATGCCCCGCGGAATTGGGAACGCGATATTTCGCCAGCACATATTCGGAATAATTTTGCACGACCCGAACATTGGGATGAAGCGCAACCATATGTATCAATACTCTCACACTGTCTCAGGAACAATCATTTCCATCTTCTCCTCCTCGAACAATTAGAGGGTGGCATAAGCAAGTTTATGCAACGAATTTCGAGAAGTATGGCCGCAAATTTCAATGCGAAATATGAGGGTTCTGGCGCACTCTTCCAAGGACCGTACCGTGCCAGAGTAATCGACAACGACCAACATCTCCAGCACCTTGCGGTGTATATCAATATAAAGAATTCTTTTGAAGCGTATCCTGGTGGTTTCGAAGCCGCGCTTAACAATTTTACTGATGCGTACGCATGGGCAATCCGTTACCCTTTTTCAAGTATGGCTGATTTTGCGGGGAAGCGGAAATCATCACTCATCGATCATGCGACATGCGAATCGCTGTTTGCTTCGCCTTCAGATTTTAGGGTTGTTGCTGAAGAATTCGTAATGGCTCGATTTGAGATGGAAGATGCATTACACGGTCTCACTCTCGACGAATAATCATGTGCATACCAGGTATGCACAACAAATAAAACAGATAAGGTTGTACACATTCAGTTTCCCATAGACAGTACTATCTATTACAATGAAAACACCAAATATATGACGAAGGTGATAGATATAGAAAAACAGAAACGAGAGAGCGTAACTAACGCACGGTTGTCATTCCGCACGCTTGAAATCATCGCCGTCACGCTTGCCGTGACGGCGATGGCGGCGGGCGTGATCTATTGGCAAATATACGGCACTAAAAGCCCAGAGATAACGAGTAAGTGGCTCGAGAGCGGCGGTATCGCCTCGGTGATGGCGCAATTACCTGACAAAAAAGTTGCACCGAAAGAATTCGCCACCTCCACCGATGAAATAGCCGCACGCAAGGTGGGCGAAGAAATTGTCTCATTAAGAACACCGAACTCGCAGACATTCAAAAGCAACAAGCCCGGCGAGTTCCAAGCGAAAATCTATACCACTTCTAAATATTATCTTGATAAAACTGACTCTACCTACAAACCAATCGACACTTCTACCCATCAGATAGCAGATATCGCGAAATCAAATCCTGAAAAACAATTTGATGAGTTCGTCGATGCTGGTAATTACCAGGCGACCTGGTTCACCAACAAACCCTGGAACTATAAGTTTTTTGTGGGCGACAGCTGGGTACAGTACCAAGCATTATTTGATACATCTCCCGCTGTTGATATTTATGTTCAGAGAGAAAAAATAGGTATAGGGGAGGTCATCACACTCTTAGACAACACTGCACCGACAAAACTCCAATGGACCGTCACACAATCAACAGGAAAGTCAGCCATAACGACCCAATCGCCAAAGGCAACAGATGCGAATGGGAAGGAAGTTAAAGTTCTTTCGTATCAGATTGGCGGTACACTAACCTTTCAAATAGACGCGGCAGGAGCAACATTCCCGATAGTAATTAATTGGGCAACCATCGTGAATGGATAGAGAGGTGTTGGCGAGGGAATACAGTATACTGGAAGTATGGAGAAGGACTTTGTTGCCGTAAAAAGAAAAGCACCGCGTGAGGTATGAAAAAACCACGTATCGGCGTGTTTATTGACGCAGGAAATCTGTACCATACATCCGCGCGAATTGGATGGCGTATTGACTTCATCAAATTGAAAAATTTGCTATCCCATGCTTGTGACCTCTCATTCATCAACTACCACATCGTTGTTCCTCGTGAGGATGACTCGAATTATGCAAAAACATTGACGCATATACAAAAAGCATCTATGGCATTTACCATATGTCAAAAGCCGATGAAATATATCTGGAGTGATGAGGAGAAAAGAGAAATAAAGAAAGGAGATGTTGAATTGATTAAAGAGTATGTGGAATATGGGGTAACGACAAACCCCGACCTTTCGGCCGGGGCGACGTTAACAAGGTTGATTGTAGCAAAGGCAGTTACGGAGTCAAGTACCTCGCAGACGCCTGTGGATAAAGCGGAAAACAGTATAATTCAAGACAAAAAGACCTATGAAAAATAGAATCTCCTTCCGCACGCTTGAAATTGTTGCCGTCACTCTTGCTGTGACGGCGATGGCGGCGGGCGTTATCTATTGGCAAATATACGGCACTAAAAGCCCAGAGATAACAAGCAAGTGGCTCCAGAGTGGCGGCATCGCCTCGGTGATGGCGCAGTTACCTGACCCAAAAGTTACTCCGAAAGAGTTCGCCACCTCTACCGATGAAATAGCTGCGCGAAACGACGGCGAGGAGATTGTCTCATTACGGACAGAGACCGCTCAAGTATTTAAGGCAAAAAACGGAGAACTTAATGCGAAGATTTATACAGCCCCGATAAACTATCTTGATAAAGCATCAGCTACCTACAAGCCAATCGACACTTCTACGCATCAGATAGCAGATATAGCGAAAGCAAATCCTGAAAAACAATTCGATGAATACATCGATGCTGGCGTGTATCAAGCGACTTGGTTTAAGGATAAACCCTGGGACTACAAGATGTTTGTTGGCGATAGCTGGATACAATACAAAGCGCTGTTTGAAGAATCAGAGGTACTTTCTATTAAAGTAGATACGCTAAAAACAGGTCTGAAAGAAACGATTACTCTGAAGGACTCAACAGCACCGACAAAACTCCAATGGACGGTTACGCAATCAACAGGGAAGTCAGCAATCATCACTCCTCCGCCGACTGCAGTAGACGCAAATGGAAAAGAAGTCAATGTAATTTCGTATCAAATTAGAGATACTCTGACCTATGAAGTAGACACGACCAATGCCGTATTCCCCATTGAAGTTGACCCGACAAGCGTTATAGCGACGAATGATAGCAATATAAATAGTAGTAATTCTGTTTATGTAACCGCGAGAGACGCAATCTCTGGGACCGTATATAACGGAGGGAATTTTATAGGACAGGTTGTAAATGCAACGCCGACCTATCAGGTCTATAGAAGTTTTTTCTCTTTCGCAATTCCAGATATGGCTACATTGACTGCCGCTTCTTTATTTTTATATGGAGCGGGTGATACTTCAGTAGTTGATTTTTATATTCTCGTTCATACATCGACATATAGTACTCCTATTACAGGAGGTGACTTTGACTTATTCGACGGGCATCAGGCGAGTGGACAGTATAATGGTGCTATCCAAAATACTCTTTGGAACTCCTCTGCATATTCAGCAACTTGGAATGAGATTGTATTTAATGCCACTGGGCTTTCCACTATTCTTGCAGCAAAAAATACCACTCTAAAAGTGGCGTTAATATCATATGAAGATTATCTTAATAGCGCCCCAACTGCCGATAACTATGAATATGTCAGTTTTTATACTTCCGCCACCGCAGGCAAGGAGCCGTATTTGTCGATAACTTATACATTACCTCCGACTGTTACTACTCAATCCGCATCATCAGTCACTCAAACCACTGCTGTTTTAAACGGAAATATTACTGCTGTTGGTTCTCCTGCGCCAACTGTCCGCGGGTTTGCTTGGGGCACTAATTCAGGACTCTCGGGCGGAGATACTGCGACTACAACTTGGGATACAGGTACTTTTGGAACTGGTGCGTTTACCGATACAACTCTCACTTTTGTCTGCAACACTACCTACTACTCTCGTGCGTATGCCACCAATACGAGTGGTACGGGATTAGGTGCCATATCAGCTTCGTTTACTACTGTCGCTTGCATTCCAACTGTTACCACGCAATCCGCCTCGTCGGTCGGTATCACTACCGCAACATTGAACGGAAACATAACCGCAACCGGTGGAGCGAATGCCACTGTCCGTGGATTCGCGTGGGGTACGAACTCGGCACTTTCTGGCGGAGACACCGCTACTACGACTGATACTACTGGTCAGCCCTTCGGCACAGGCGCTTTTTCTACCACCACCATAGCGTTCGTCTGTAACACCACCTATTATTCTCGCGCCTACGCGACGAATACAGGAGGTACTGGCTTAGGCGCGATCTCTTCGTCGTTTACTACCTCTCACTGTCTCGCTCCGACTGTCACTACGCAAGCTGTCTCCAGTATCGCCTCGACTACCGCGACCGGCAACGGCAATGTAACGGCCGATAATGGTGCGGCGATAACCGAGCGCGGCGTGGTGGTGAGCACGACCGCGAACCCGACAACTGCGAATGATAAATTTACTTCAGCAGGCACGACAGGCGCATTCACCGCCTCTATCACCGGCCGCACAGCAGGGAAGCTCTACTATGTCCGCGCCTTCGCCACCAACTCCGTTGGGACAAGTTATGGGTCTGAAGTAACATTTACCACCACTGTTCCTGCTGGTCCGACCAGTATAACAGCGACGAATGATGGCAGAATATACACAAGCACTCAAGCAACATACACACTTGCTCGGGATGCAACAACAGGTACAAATTACGCTGCGACTTTACCTTCTATAGGGCAATTTTATTCCCCAACAGCATACGATGTTTACCGTGCTTTTCTTTCTTTTGCAATTCCCGATATGGCAACAGTAACCTCAGCTTCTTTGTTCCTAAATGGCGCAAGTGATTCATCAACTACAGATTTTGATATTTATTTCCATACATCGACATACACAGGTTTTGCTAATGGGAATGATTTTGATCTATTTGACGGGCATCAAGCGAGCGGGGCATATAACGGTACGATATTAAACAACACTTGGAACACATCTTCATATTCAGCAAATTGGAATGAATTTGTATTCAATGCCGATGGACTCGCCGCGATTCTTACAAAGAAAAATACCACTTTCAAGATAGCTGGAATATCAAAAGAGGATTACATCGATTCCGCCCCAACAGGTGCTGAGTTTGTTATATTTCGTGGCTCTGACACCGCAGGCGAGGAACCGTATCTGTTAATAACCTATACAGGTACCGCAACAGCCCCGACGGTTACCACCCAAGACCCGACGAATAGAGCAGTCACTTCTGCGACTGCTAACGGCAATATTACCTCTATCGGCACTGCCGCGGTTACGGTGCGCGGATTTAAATATGGTCTGACCCAAGCCGATACTTGGGATGTGAACGAAACCGGCTCCTTCGGCACGGGCGCTTTCTCGCTCTCGATAACCGGCCTCACGAAAGGCACGAATTATTATATGCGCGCCTACGCGACCAACTCGGTCGGCACGGTCTATGGCGCGTATGTTCCGCTTACCACCGACCTCCAGTCGGACGCAGTCATCTTCAGAAACAACACCATACTCAATAACAATGTGATTCTGAAGTAGATTCATAATTTTCAATTCTCAATTTTGCAATTTTCAATCAATTTACAATGGTACAATGTTTAAAACATTGAAAAGTGGTTACGAAGTCCCCACTTTAAAGGGGCAAGTATAAGGGGAAATCGCCGCCCGCCAACATCTGCCTGCCCGCAATGCTACGCATAGCGTTGCAGGCGGGCGAAGTTGTGGCGGGCGGCGGTTTTGTGCTATAATAGAAATATGCTTGAAGAAATTAAAACAATAAAAGAGAAAATCGTGCCGATTCTAAAAGAAGCGGGTGTTTTAAAGTCGTCTCTTTTTGGCTCGATTGTCCGAGGCGAAGCGAGGATTGATAGCGATGTGGATATTTTAGTAGAGTTGCCACAAGACAAAACAATGTTTGATTTGATGGATTTAGAAGAAAAACTTAAAACAAAATTAGGAAAAGAAGTAGATTTAGTAACCTACCGCTCCATTCATCATCTACTCCGTGATATAATTTTCAAGGAACAAGTACAAATTCTATGAGTAAAGATAAAAATATCTTATTACAGCATATTTTAGAATCCATAGTGGAATTGGAAGGTTATTTGGTAGATGTGAATGAGGAAGAATACTTATCCAATAGGGAGAAACAAGACGCGGCGGAACGACGCCTGCAAATAATAGGCGAGGCCGTAGTTCAGTTGCCACAAGAATTTAAAGACACTCATCCTGCTATAGAATGGAACAAAATAGCCGGTTTGCGCAACAGGTTAGTGCACGAATATTTTGATGTCGATCATTTAATCATTTGGAATACACTCACTCAATCACTACTAGAATTTAAAAAATCAATAGAGAAATTGCTACAATAGCTAGTGGATATCCTGATTCCATCAGCGATCTCCAATCAGACGCAGTCATCTTCAGAAACAATGTCATCCTCAACAATGAGGTGATTCTGAAGTAGATTCATAATTTTCAATTCTCAATTTTGCAATTTTCAATCAATTTACAATGGTACAATGTTTAAAACATTGAAAAGTGGACTCATGTTAAAATATCCTTATGAATCCTGAAGAAAAGAAATTCATCAACATTGCATATATTGATGCAGCCAATCTAGATAAGGCCATGCGCCTTTAGTAAAATTTCTTTTGGAAAAAGAAAAGATGTTAGCAGTCATTTCTCCCTATGGGACACGCAAGTGCTCGGTTCTATTAAAGAGGACGGGAGTAAAGATTTCTTACATCGATGATCAAAGAAATATATTGCATTTATAGAATGAAAAGCCCCCAATGAGGACAGGCCTCATCAGGGTCTTTTCGTGGGGATACCTTCATTATACACACGCAAGGTTAGATTTCAATAGGGTGGGGATATCTCGATTCTACCAAGTGATTCTGAAGTGAGTATAAAGGGGTAAGTATAAGGTATAAGGGGAATACGAAGATTATTGACTGCTGTAACACAGTTTGTTACACTCATATTTATGAGAAACATCATAAACATTTCAGTGCCAGAAGTAATGAAAAAAGAAATAGAACGCGAAGTAAAAACTGGTGATTATGCTTCGGTGAGTGAGTTTTTCCGCTGTCTTTTGCGTGAATGGAAAAGAAATAACTTCTTGAGAGAATTGCAGCAAAGTCAGGCGGAAATTGCTGCTGGTAAGGGCAAAATCTTGCGTTCGCTGAAAGATTTGAGATGAAAAATGCAAATTATCTATACATCGCAGTTTTATCGCGGATACAAAAAGCTACCTGACGAAGTTAAGATACTTGCGGAGTCAAAAGAAAAAATATTTCGTAAAGACCCATCTAATCCCGTTCTAAAAACCCATAAGTTACATGGACAATTCAATGGGTTCTGGTCTTTTTCCATAAATTCAAAATATCGCGTGATTTTTGAATTTGGCGAGAAAAGTAAAATATATTTTCATGCTGTTGGTGATCATAGCGTATATGATTGAATACTAAAGAAAAGAGGTTGAATATAAAAAGAAAAACCCCCGGCAGAGACGAGCTCTGCAAGGGTCTTTCCCATAAATAAGGATAAAGGGGCAAGTAGATGCGTATGCAGAAATGACCAATCAGCTGATAATTTTCAAAATTCGCCCGGAAATCTCCTCGAGAATCTTTGGCGAGAGGGTAGGGCGTTGCTTCAGTGTACTGAAATCGGTGAAAGGAAATGGAACGAGGACAATGTCGCCGCGTTTATAGCCGGTCATATCTCGAATCTTGTTCGTTATTCCAGAATTCAAATGACGGCCCCGCGAGTTTCAAGAGAGCGAGAGTGTCAAAATCAAGGCCGATCAATTTCGGCAGTCGCACAAGCAAACGCCGTTGGTCTTCGGGCTTTGAGCTTTCTATCGCGCGTTCGATTTGAGTTAAAGTCACATTTTGCATAATGGACAGTGTATCACAAGACACGGAAATACGCCTATGCGACCAACTGAAATAAGTATAAAGGGGCAAGTATAAGGTATAAGGGGAAATGCGAGGTACAGTGAAGTGTGGTACAATACATATATATGAAGAAGGACATTTCTCCAAGAATCCAGCGTCTTTTTTGGGATGTGGATGTGCGTAAACTTGATATCAACTTGCATGCGAAGACCATTATTGAACGAGTGCTGAATAATGGCACTCTTGCAGATTGGCGTTGGTTGATAGCAACCTACGGAAATGCAGAAGTAAACAGTGTTCTTACGAAGGAAAACAAGTTCAAACGCGACACTGTCCGTCCGCAGTCGCGTCGTCTGGCGACACTCATTTTGAAATAATATGCTTCATACAGAGACCCTGACAGAAGAAGCGAAGAAATTATTTCCGAAATTATCTGTGTTTAAGGAAGAATTCTATCTTGCTGGCGGAACAGCGCTCGCGCTGCAGATGGGTCATCGCGTATCGATTGATTTCGATCTCTTTTCTCCCGAACCGATTAAAAAAACCTTGCTTGCGCAAGTGGAAACGGCATATGAAGGAATACCGATGGAACTGCTTGTTAATAACAGTCGCGAACTCACTCTGTTGATACAGGGTGTGAAGCATACATTCTTGCATTATCCATTTCCGATTATGCTGCCATTTGCGGAAGACAATCCACTTCCGTTTCTTTCTGCGAAAGAAATTCTTGCAACAAAGGCGTATACGATAGGGAGGCGCGGAGCTTTTAAGGACTACATTGATCTATTTGTTGGAATAAGTAGCAACATCAGCTCGCTTCAAGAAATTATTACCCTTGCACGGGAGAAGTACGGAGATGCATTTAATGACCGATTATTTTTAGAGCAAACCGTATATCTTGATGATGTTACTGAAGATGCCGTGATTATGCTCAATCTCTCTGTACCTACAAAACAAGATATGGTACATTTTTTTTCAGAAGAAATAACACATATAATTGTATGAAGCAATTACAATCATCCTCAACAATGAGGTGATTCTGAAATAAGAGATAACACCCTAATTTTCAATTCTCAATTTTGCAATTTTCAATCAATTTACAATGGTACAATGTTTAAAACATTGAAAATTGGAAATTCTAAATTGATAATTAATTTATGACTTACGATTTGGAGGAGAGAACCGCTCTGTTCGGAGAGCATATCATTGCTCTTTGTAAAAAAATCAAACGCAGTCATATTACTGATCCTATTATTAATCAATTAATCCGTTCCGGTACGAGTGTAGGAGCAAATTATATGGAAGCAAATGGTGCGAGTTCCAAACGAGATTTTACAAACAAGATATTCATTTGCAAGAAAGAAGCTCAAGAAACAAAACATTGGCTTCGAATGCTTGCTTCATGTCAGGTCGATGATATGAATGCTGAAATTCAAGGTTTATGGAAAGAAGGACAAGAACTCACACTTATTTTCCAAAAAATAGCATCATCTACTCGATTGAGGTCTGTTTGAAAATTGCTATTTGGAAATTCACTGAAAATTGAGAATTGTAAATTGAAAATTAACTTGGAAGCGAAGCTCCCAAGTTAGTTATCAACACATAAAGAAAGTACCCATAAGGATAGGGAGATTGGGAGTATACTGTAGACAACACTACAAATTATGAAATATTTTAAACGGTTCTCTCTCATTGGCTCATTGGCGTTGTCGTTATTCTTTCTCATAAGTATCCCGTCGGCGAGCGCAGCGGTATCCTCGCTAACTGCCTCTCCGAATCCTGTTGTCTCTGGGAGCCGTGCCACTCTTACTTGGAGTTCTTCTGGTGCTGTGAGTTGTACCGCTGGCGGTCCATGGTCGAACCAAGGAACGCTATCTGGCAGTGGATTAACTAACCCGCTTTTCACTGCCACCACATTTACATTCCAATGTTATGGTCCAGGAGCGGCCTTGTCGCCGAAGTCGGTAACAGTGACAATTGCTCCCGCTCCTGCTTCTATCAACGGTTTATGTGCCGCCACTCATTACAGCTGTTCTGCCGGCAATAGTGCACTTCCAACCGAAAGTTCAAGTTCATACTCATGGTTCTGTTTTGGTACTGGTGGCGGGAGTACCGCTACATGTTCTGAAGCAAAGCCAAAAATCAACGGTTTATGTGCCGCCACTCATTACAGCTGTTCTGCCGGCAATAGTGCACTTCCAACCGAAAATTCCAGTGCATACTCATGGTTCTGTTTTGGTACTAATGGTGGAAGTACCGCCGTGTGTTCTGAAGCAAAAGCCGTTACTCCTTGCGCGCTCCCTTGGGGAGGAACCATACAAAGTGGTTATTCAGTCACTGCAGCTCTGGCACCATCGGTCGTTTCTCCAGCAACCTGTACATATCAAAATCGCGTTTGTACTAACGGCACATTAAGCGGTATCTATACGAATCAGACCTGTTCGGTGATCGCTCCACCAGTCAACGGCGTCTGCTCCTCTACCCGCTACTCCTGTTCTTCCGGCAATAGCTCCCCCGGTACCGACACTTCCAGCGCATACAATTGGTTCTGTTACGGTACTGGTGGCGGAAGTACCGCTACATGCACTGAAACAAAACTCCCCCCGACTGCCACTCTTTCCGTCTCTCCCGCATCAGCCGCATATGGTTCTAGAGCAACAATCTTTTGGAGTTCAACCAATGCCACCAGCTGTACTGCCGGTGGATCTTGGTCAAATGCTTCATCTCCACTTGGTCCCAATAGCGGATTAACCGATCCTCTGACATCCCCCAGCAACACCTTCACCTTCACTTGCACCGGTCCTGGCGGATCGGTAACGAAATCAGTGACAGTGACGGTTGCTGTGCCAATCAATGGTTCATGTGCCGCCACTCACTACAATTGCGTACCACCAAGCACGGCTGTGCCTTTGTCTAATGTCGACGGTGTGTCCGCATACCTTTGGTCTTGTGCTGGTCTTTATGGCGGGAATATTGTTGCGTGTTCTGAAACAAAAGTTAACACCACTGGCACCCTCACTCCAACATCTTCTACTTGCACCATTGCATCAGGATCAAACAGTTGTACACAAACTTTAAGTTGGACCACAACGAATCCCATTGGCACTTCTGCGGTTACGAGTCCAACAGGAACCCCAAGTACGGCGAATGGAAATAATGGTTCCAGATCTTTCACGGTTCCTTACCATCCTTCAGGAGTAAATTTCTATTTGTACAACAATGCAGTATTGCTTGCCCAAGCGACAGTTAATACAACTTGCGCCGCGGGGAGTACATGGCTAACGAACAGTTGTTTCCCCAATTCTTGTCCTCTCCCTTGGGGAGGTGGAGGAACAATCAAGAGTGGCCAATCAGTCACTGCCTATCAATCATCCTCAGTTACATCTCCGGAAACCTGTTTGTCCCAAACACGCTACTGCAGCAATGGTTCGTTAAGCGGTATCTATACGAATCAGACCTGTTCGGTTAATCCTGCTTCAGTTTATTCCTGCACTGGTCTCCCAGCGAATGCCAATCCATTTGTCGCACCTGACAACACCGGTTTATCAACAAATACCACCTATACCTATTCCAACACTGACACAGTAGCAAAGTGCCAGTTCAATTGCTTAAACGGATATTCATGGAACGGAAGCAGTTGTGCTACCGCCAACACCGCACCAACCGCGAACGCCGGCTCTGATCGTACGATTTCGCTTCCTACGAGTTCAGTCACCATCTCCGGCGCGAGCGAGAATGACTCTGACGGCACTATTAGCGCGCGACTATGGACGCGTACAAGCGGTCCTTCCTATCCCACCGTTACAAGCGGCACCACTCTCACTCCCACATTCTCCAACTTAATTGCCGGTACCTATGTCTTCCGTCTTACTGTTACTGACAATGGTGGCGCGACCGGATTTGATGAGATGTCAGTCGTTGTGAGTTCGGCACCTGTTATGACTGGAACCCTCACTCCAGCATCTTCTTCCTGCACTGTTGCATCAGGAGCAAACAGTTGTACGAATACCTTAACCTGGAACACAACGAATCCAGTCGGCACTTCTGCGGTTACGAGTCCCACAGGAACGCCAAGCCCGGCGAATGGAAACAGCGGTTCCCGGTCCTTCACTGCTCCATACAATGTGTCAGGAGTGAATTTCTTCCTGTACAACAACGGTACTAAACTTGCTCAAGCGACAGTCACTACGGCCTGTGTTGCAGGCACCGCATGGAATGGAAGCCGTTGTACCGCGAATCCGACCGGCACTCTCACCCTTTCTCCCACGAGCTGTGTGATAGCAAGCGGAGCGAGTACCTGCACAGTTAAGGCCTCATGGAATACGAGCAACACAACTGTTCTTGACTTAATGGATGGAAATGTAGGAGGAGGGTCACTTTCTAAGCTGAAGAATTCACCCTCCGGAGGACTCACTGTTTGGGTTTCTTATCCACAGACAGTGTTTAATTTGGTAGACGCATTGCTGGACACAGAAACAGCAACAGCAACCTGCGCCGAAGGGAGTTTCTGGAATGGAAGTAGTTGTGTCGCAGGCACTTGTTCAAATGGTGCAAACAATCCGCCGACTTGTACTACCTGCACCGCACCGGAAACGATGATTGACGGTGTGTGCACGACCCCTCCGCCGGGCACTCTCTCCATCACCGTCAGTCCTAACACATACACCGCCACTCTGCCGAACAGCACCATCTCTGCAACTTATACTCTCGCCAATGGAACATCAGCGAATACTAATTGCCGTCTGTTGGACAATGTCGGCAGTCCTCTCACTGAATACGCTCCTTGCACTGGAAGTATGACAGTCACCGCTCCAGCTGTTTCCGGCACCTATGGATATTCCATACGAGCAAACAAGAGTTCAACAGGAGAAACCGTTACAAGCAACAATTTCACTGTGATGGTGAATGCAATCGGACTTACATGTTCAAATGACGCAAACAATCCTCCGATCTGCGATCAGTGCCCAAGCGGTCTTGCGTATATCGGAGGGTCTTGCATCGCGTGCAGCGGTGGATGTTCTGGAATTGGAGGCACTCCTGAAAATCCGACCGGTGATTTGATATGCAATAATGGCGCGACCAATCCTCACGAATGCAGTATCTTCACCCCTACACCCCTACTTTCCTCTGATTTGGACACTATAGATAACGGCCAGTCAGCAACGCTAACATGGAGTTCTCCCGATGCCGATGCGATATCTTGTTCGTTTGTTGGTACACCAGCCAATGGAGTATCAACCGGCGGAGCCACTTCCGGCAGTGTCTCTACAGGACCGCTCTCATCAACTCAGAATTATCAAATCATCTGTATAGACGCGGATGGCAATACCTCCGCTCCGGCTCTTGTGACAATCACTGTGCTACAACCAAGCGTCACTATCAGCGCGAATCCTCCGCGCGTTCAACCCGGCGCGAACTCGACTATCTCATGGAGTTCTTCCCAAATGGAAAGTTGTTCAACTTCCGGTCCCGGCTTCACTACGACCACAGAACTTTCAGGATCACAAGCGGTCACGATACTCTCACAATCAACCTATACCATCACTTGTCAGGCAACCGGTTTTCCTCAGGCAACTCAATCGGTCATCGTGAACATTCTGCCAATCTTTCAAGAATTCTAGGAGTGTGAATGTCCAACACTCGGTGTTGGACATTGAGTGAAAAAGTATAAAGGGGCAAGTATAAGGAATTAGAGTATTATAGGACTATGGTCAGAAGGATTTTCGCGCGCATCGTGGCGCCCATACGCGGCCTGCATCAGGCCGCGTATTTGCTCGCTGCCTTGACGCTCGCGTCGCAGGCGCTCGCTCTTCTGCGCGACAGGACCTTCGCACACGAATTTGGCGCGGGTCAGATTCTCGACCTCTATTATGCCGCGTTCCGCGTGCCAGATCTCGTCTTCGCGCTTGTCGCTTCGCTCGTCTCTGCGTATGTGATTATTCCGCGTATTACCGGTATGGATAGGGAAGCGACGCGACGACTTCTCTCCGAGTCAGCGTCATTCCTCTTCGGCGTTGGAGGTCTTATCTGTGTAGTGCTCGGCATCTTTATGCCGCAATTCTTGGCATTTCTGTATCCGAACTTCTCTGCGTCTCCGTATCACACTGAATTTATATTGTTGGCACGCATTCTGCTTCTTCAACCAATTCTCTTGGGACTTTCGGGAGTGTTCTCGAGCGTTACGCAGGTGCATCGGCGTTTTGTGCTCTTCGCGCTCTCGCCGGTTCTTTACAATCTCGGCATCATAATTGGCACGGTCTTTTTCTATCGGTACTGGGGCCTGCCGGGCATCGGCATCGGCGTCATTCTGGGCTCAGTCGCGTATCTAACCGTTCATATTCCTGTGCTTATCGAGGCGGGTGTTCTGCCTTCATTTCGTTTTCCGACGATCGCGCTTATGGCGTCAGTCGTACGCGACTCGATACCGCGCTCGCTCGCTCTTGGTGTCGGTTCTATTACGGCACTCTTTCTCACTGCGCTCGCTTCCCGCATAGGCACAGGATCGGTTTCGGTATTCACACTCGCGGGTAATCTTGAAGCAGTTCCGCTCTCGCTCATCGGCGCCTCGTATGCGGTCGCGGCATTCCCCGCACTTTCTGAGGCCTCAGCGTTGGAGAAGCGCGACGAGTTCACGCGCATTCTCTCGACGAGCGCTCGGCATATTATTCTCTGGTCGATTGTATCGCTCGGGATTATCGCCATTCTGCGCGCTCATATTGTGCGTGTCATTCTCGGCACTGGCGCTTTCGATTGGGACGCGACGCGTCTCACAGCTGCTCTTCTCGTTGTTCTTGCAGTTGGTCTCGTCGCACAAGGACTCGTGCTTCTTTTCTCTCGCGCGCTTTATGCGGCTCGACAGTCGTGGCGTCCGCTTCTTTATCAAATCGCTGGTGGTGCGCTTACCGTAATTCTCGCCATCATATTTCTTGCTCTGCCGAATACAGGTATGCCAGCGTCGCTTGCCGTTTTTTTGCGGGTTGGCGATGTTACTGGAACGAGTATTCTGCTCATAGCGCTTGCCGCGACAATCGGGCAGATCTTTCTCGCTCTGCTTTCGATCATCGCGCTTCGGAACATTTCTCCCGGGCTCGCACGCACGCTCCTTCATCCGTTCTTGGACGGTTCTATTGCTGCGCTCGCAGGAGGCATAGCAACATATGTGGCGCTTGTGCTTCTTGGCGGCATCGCGCCTCTGACGACTTTATTAGCCGTCTTCACACAAGGATTTATTGCTGGTATGGTGGGGATTGCTGCTTCAGCACTCGCGCTCTATCTCGTAGGGAATGAAGAGTTTCGTGCTATGACTGGCGCGCTCGATACTCTTATACGCTCGCATAGCGGGCGTGCAAAAGTTCTCGCACCTTCTGCTGAAGAACCCATACAACCGTGAATCCACAATTTATTCGCAACTTTTCTATTATCGCGCACATCGACCACGGCAAGTCGACGCTCGCTGATCGCCTACTCGAACGAACGGGAACTATTCCTGTACGCAAAATGCGCGACCAAGTATTGGATCGTATGGATCTCGAACGCGAACGCGGCATTACGATTAAGATGCAGCCCGTACGGATGGTCTATAGACCAAAATTTCCAATTTCCAATTTCCAATTTCCAATCAATGAATCAATTTCCAATGAAAATTCAAACATTGAAAATTCTTTGAAAATTGCAAAATTGAAAACTGAAAATTCAGATTCAGCATATGTGCTGAATCTGATAGATACTCCCGGACACATAGATTTTTCATACGAGGTCTCGCGTGCGCTCCACGCGGTCGAAGGTGTTCTGCTTCTGGTTGATTCAACACAGGGAATACAGGCACAAACGCTAACGACGCTCGCTGCAGCGCAAACACAAGGATGCACCATCATTCCTATCGTCTCGAAAATTGATGCCCCCGCCGCACGCGTTGAAGAAGTGAAAGCCGAACTGGCGAAACTGGTGCATGTTTCTCCTGAAGAAGTGCTTGCAGTATCAGGGAAGACGGGGGCTGGCGTTGATGAACTTCTTGAAGCAATCGTACATCGTATACCCTCACCTTCGCGGAAGTCTGACTTCCGCAGCAACTGCGGAAGTCAGACTTCCGCGCCTGCAGACGAACCACGCGGGCTCATCTTTGATTTTTCTTATTCAACGCATCGCGGCGTGGTGGTCTATCTGCGCGTCTTCGACGGTATGTTTAAAAAAGGTCAGGCGCTCTCGTTTCGTGCTGCCAATAAAAACTTCACGGCGCTTGAAGTCGGTATCTTCACCCCAGAAGAAATGCCTGCCGATTCTCTCTCGGCCGGCGAGATCGGCTATATCGTCACTGGCATTAAAGAGCCGGGTATTGTCGCCGTGGGCGATACTATCGGCAAGGCAGGAGGGTCGCTCGGCGCTCTTGCTGGCTATGAACGCCCGCGGCCAGTCGTCTGGGCTTCAGTGTATCCAGAAAGCCAAGATGATCTTCCTCTTTTGCGACAATCACTCGGGCGGCTTCGACTTTCTGATTCGTCGCTATCGTTTGAAGAAGAATCCTCGGGCGTATTGGGAAGGGGATTCCGTTGTGGTTTCTTAGGTCTTCTTCATTTAGAAATCATCACTGAGCGCCTCAAGCGCGAGTTTAATCTCGCACTCATTGTTACTATTCCGACAATTTCGTATGTAGTCACGAAAACAAATGGCGCGCGCGAGACCATCTACACGCCGGCGAAATTCCCCGAGCATGGCGACATTATGAAAATAGAAGAACCGTGGGCGAAGGTTATTATCATCACTCCCGCTGATTCGGTCAGTATCCTTATTCAACTCTTGTACGAACACGAGGCACAGACCTTGGCGACAGAGACCTATGAAGATGGCCGTATCGAGATGACAGTCGAGATGCCGCTACGGGAACTTATGCGCGGATTTTTCGATACGCTGAAGAACATTTCTTCGGGCTATGCATCGCTCTCGTACGAAATTCTTCCCGAGCGAGTTGCCGATGTTGTGCGGCTCGATATTCTCGTGGCGGACGAACCGGTGCCGGCGTTCACACGCATGGTCGCACGGCGGCGGATTCAAGAAGAAGCAGAAAAAATGGTGGAGAAATTGCATGCGAATTTACCGAAACAGCTTTTCGTTACCAAGATTCAAGCGCGCGTGCAGGGGCGCATTGTTGCATCGAAATCGCTTTCGGCGATGCGGAAGGATGTAACCGGATATCTCTACGGCGGTGATGTAACGCGAAAGAATAAACTGCTCGATAAACAGAAGCGCGGAAAAAAGAAACTGCTTGCGCGTGCAAAGGTGAACATTCCTGAAGAGGTCTTTATGAAGATGGTGCAGAATAGCGACCGCTAATCACTTGGGTGTGAAACACCCAAGTTGAGAGTTGAACCTTGTTTTGCGTTATACTGAAATTATGCGTACAAGGCAGATACGACAAGGGATTCTTATCAGCGTTACTCTTCTTGTTTCTTTCTGGCTACTGTCGCTCATTTGGGGGCTCGTCGGAAAGGCGCAGATAGCGGTCGGAGAGGCGCACAATGCCGAGCGGCAGTATCAGGCGCTCGAAGAGCGCAAGCAGATGCTCGAAGCGAATCTCGCTGTACTCGCGACCGATCGCGGACGAGATGCGGTTATTCGAACAACATTTGGAGTTGCGCGCCCCGGAGAAGAGGTTATCGTAGTGGTGCCGCCTGCGACGACGGCTCCGACGACAACGCCGTCGTGGTGGGAGAAAATATTTGGTTGGTTCCCAGCCAAAAGCCCATAGGGCATTTAGGCGGGCCCGCCCCAATGGCGCTGCGCCTTTGGGCCGGGTAAGCTGGATGTTTAACATAAATCAAAACTGATGTATTACACATACATATTGTTATGTAAAAACAAAAACGAGAAATCGGATATGTATATTGGGTTTACGAGTGATCTCAAACAACGATTTTTGACGCACAAGGCAAAGGGCGTGAATACTACTAAGAAGTTTGATACCATCAAACTTGTCTATTATGAAGCATGTTCAAATAAAAAAGACGCACAAGAAAGGGAACTTCAGTTGAAAACGGGATTTGGCAGAGGGTATTTAAGAAGAAGGTTAGCAAATTATTTTGCGGGTATGGTTTAGTGGTAAAATGGCTGCTTCCCAAGCAGTAGTCGGGAGTTCGATTCTCCCTACCCGCACAGCTTCTTCGCCTAAAGCTTCGCATTAGGGCGGACCCCTCAAAATGCTTCGCTTTTGTGGGGCCAAGCAGTAGGCACGAGTTCGATTCTCGTACCCCGCACTTGACAGAATATATAGATTGTGTATACTAGCAGAAGTGAGTTCTTTGACAGGACCAGTGTGCGTTTGCTGTAGCAGAAAGTGGCTTATCCTAGGCCTTTTTCTGCTATGGCAAAACGCCGTACGCTCACATAAAAACCTTCGGCAATCAGCCGAGAAGAAAAGGAGAACTTTCATGAATGCTTGGAAACGAGTAAAAGCGATGTTCGCAAAGCCGGAGCGCAAGCTCACTGCATTGAAAACGGAACTCTTTGTTCTTCGGCGGTATCTCGAAGAAGCATCCAAGACAAACGATCCTCTTACCGAGATCGTCAGCTTCTTTGATGTAATATCGAAATGGCACGACCGCGGACTCAAAGATGTAATCATGGCGTTCGAGGTCGTGAACTACGGTCAGTACGACGAAGTGCTCGAGAATCTTCGGACGCTTGATGCTCACTTCTCGAACGCAGGGCGGTGCCAGTTCGGCTGGAATCGCACGAAACGCGGAGAAAGAGTTACCGCCGACAGAGTTTTTCTGGGCGGTATCAACGGTCTTTTCACTCATCCTGTCTCATTCTGGAAACAGGGGAAAGATGAAAAGAAAGGCGGTTGGGGATTCCGTAATATGGAACACCTCAATGCCTATGATGTCGTATCTCAGCAGGCCAAGGACTTCATGGACTCGCACTTCAGCTCGATGATTTCCATCGTCAAAGAATTGGAAGTTATCGCTGGATGAGCTATATCTGAACCTTTAACCCCCGCATCTACCAAGATGCGGGGTTTTGTTATATCTCGATTTGGTGCAAGCACTTGACAATCAAACGATAGAATATAGTATCATCGCCAGATAGCTGGTACATTCAAATGTGTTTTAGGAGAAGGGAGTAAGAATGCTTACTGTTCCGAAAAATAAATTCAGGGTCAATCAGTATGGCCATAGGATTATTATGTTAATTGGCTCGAATCTCAATAGCGCGGAGGAGATTCGTCTATTCGAAATAACTGGTTGTCGTGTGGGCGACCACGCAAGGCAGATGCTTGGAGAAAAAAGTTACGACGAGCAGCGACTTCATGAAGGACATCTGTATGAAGTCGTCTTGCTCCCGTGTCGCTGTATTCCTAGCGGGCTAGATTGTACACCCGTCAAATTATGCAAGAAAGCCAGAAAAATGTTCGGTTACGGTGAACCCCTCGCCGGAATCGCTCCATATATCTGTGGGGCAATCGAGCAAATGGGAGAGATGAATTTCGGACATATTGTCATTCCTCATAAGCCAATACGCGCAGCCGATTTCCTTCCATACTTGCTAGAAGTAAGCATCTGCAATAAAAAACCATTTCTTGATAGTTGCCCGGGGCATTCTCACCATCAGTTGGATATGGGGACAATGCTCGCTTTCTTTTCCGGTCGCCCATAGTCCCGCGTTGCCTTCGTAAAAACGAAGACGGTGCGGGGCTATTTTTTATTTAAGCGACTTGAGTGCTATACTAGCCGCATAACGAAATATAATAGAATTTTTATGGATAAAACCGTCACCATTTACAGCACGCCGACCTGCCACTTCTGCCTCATCGCGAAGGACTTTCTTAAGGAGAAGGGCATTGCCTATACCGAATTCGATGTTGCGCGCGACCTCGATAAGCGCCAAGAGATGATAAACAGGTCAGGACAGATGGGCGTTCCGGTTATCTTCGTTGGCGACCCTTCAAATCCTTCAGGGCAAGGTGAGATGATTATCGGTTTTGACAAAGAACGACTTATCACGACTCTTGGTATTACTGCGTAGTTCTTTTCGCCGCTGTAAGCGTTGCTTGCACGCTTTCATCGGGCTTGTTCGGTGCAAAAGAATGTTAGAGTACTAACGTTCTTTTGACCTCACTCGCCGCTGTAGTTCAATGGATAGAACGAGGGACTCCTAAGCCCTAGATGCAAGTTCGATTCTTGCCAGTGGCACTAATAAAAATCTTTACTTTATAAATACTCCGTGCTATTCTAGTTTCAGAAAAAACAACAGCACCTTCACTCGCGACAAAGGAGATTGTGATGTCAGTAACATTTACAATTGAATCGATGGTTCTCGTGACCATCAAGAGAGAAAAAGAAAGTATGGGTAGTAAGGACAGAGAACTAAATCATCGGTTATTTCATTTCCTGAAAGACCAGCGTATCTGTTCCGTTTATCCTACCAATTCTTTATTTGTTATGGATGACAAGTGGGAAGGATTTTTCACCGCTGAAGATGCGGAGAAAGTCAAAAATTGGCTTCTCGAGCAGGGCGCCAAGTTTGAAGGATTACAGTGAACACAAGAGAAGAGAGATGTCCTCTAAGGGCGGCCACGGTTTATACCGGGGTCGCCCTTTCTTTTTTCACAAAGAAGCACAAGTGAACAAAAAGAAGAAATCTTTACTCCATAGTTATTTTCTGCTAGTATAGAAACAGAAAGTAAAAGGTCTTTTTGTCAAAAAACACATAAAAATGGAGGTGTCTGATGTTCTTTGCGCGGCTGATTGAGTTCGTTCTGCCGTATGTCATCAGTATGGTTCATAAGCGAGAAATCCTCAACAGTAGGGAATGCGTTGGTCGTGGCAGGTTTATAGCGCATCTCGTTATTCGCGAGCGCAAGACCAAAAAACCGGTTGTCGTTGCGCTCATTGGAAGTACTGATTCCGGAAAACGCTTGGTGGTAGAAGGTCTCGCCAAGCAGATTGGCGCGACAATTATCTGGGAGAACGCCATCCGTGCCGAGTTGCAGAAACAAGGAGTGCACAATAAGGGAGTTCATGCTATTGCGGAGGATGCCGCTATTGAAATCGTCGAGAAGGGTGGGACTGTCATTCTCAATTTCAATGCCATTGAGATGAGAGATCGCGCGATCCTTCGCGCAAAGGCAAGGAAAGCAGGCGTTCGCCTTGTCTTCGTTCGCACCTATTGCGAACCAGAGACGGAGAAACCGCCGTGCGATGTGTTGGCCAATATCAACACAAAGTACGAAGAGTACTGGATACATGAAGTGGGAACTTTCGCCAAAGAACTCCTCGCGTAGGAGTTCCCTGCATACGGGCGACCACGGTTTATACCGGGTCGCCCTTTCTTTTTTGATGATAGAATAGTAGGCATATGGACCCAGAATTAAAACGCGAGATTGAAGAAATACACGCGCTCGCGAAAGACAATCACCGTATGCTCCGTGTCATTCGGCGCAGCCAATGGCTCGGACTCGTCAGAAGTATTATCATTTGGGTTGTGGTGCTCGCCCTGCCACTCTACTTATACCAGCAATATCTGGCGCCGATAGTTGCGAAATTCTCTGCTGTTTCCGGAATGTCCACCACCACGACCTCCGGATTCCTCGGTCTCCCGACTTCCGCAGAACTGCAAAAGCTGATAAACTCAGCCAAGAGCGGACAGTGACCCGCACTGGCTTGGATAGCTCAGTTGGTAGAGCGCTTCCCTGAAGAGGAAGAGGTCCCCGGTCCGAGCCCGGGTCCAAGCACTTGATATGTATCAGAAGATCTTTGTGTGGGTACAGAAATATGAGCGACATCTCTCCGCTCTCGCGATGGTTGCTGGGTTCGTTGCTGACAATCTTCTTTTCGAACGCGTCGACCTCTGGCAGACACAGGCAGTGTTCGCTGGCTATACCGCCATCTGTTTTATTTCAATTCCGCTTCTCCATTGGATTGAAGCGCGAACAGCTCGCGGCCGTCCGCGGCCGCGTTGGCGTTTGCTTCTCCCTATTACAACCCAGTTTGCGCTCGGCGGATTCTGGAGTGGCTTCGTTATTTTCTATGGGCGCTCGGCAGATCTCGGTGCGTCATGGCCGTTTCTTGTTTTTCTTTTCCTCATATTTCTCGGCAGCGAATATTTCAGCCGTTATCACGAACGACTTGTTTTCACGAGTGTGTTATTTTTCTTCGCGTTATATTCCTACGCTATTTTTGCCGTACCAATTTATACCGGTACTCTCGGCGTGTGGACTTTCATTGGAAGTAGTGTAGTGGCAGTGTGCGTCTTCGCTCTGTTCACCGTCTTGTTGCGAGTCATCTCGCGAGAACGCTTTCTCGCAGATGTTCAGCGTATCCGTATTGGCGCCCTTTTCGTTCTTGTTGTCCTTAATATTTTCTATTTCACCAATATTCTACCACCGTTGCCGCTCTCGGCTTCTGCTGCTGGCGTGTATCATTCTGTAGCACGCGTCTCGGGAGGATATGAAGCAAAGGGAGAGACAGAACCATGGCAGGTTCGCTATTTTGGTTTCGCACCGACTTTACATACCACACGAGGAGAATCAATCTTCGCCTACAGCTCCGTCTTTGCACCTACGACTCTGACGACAAATATTGTGCATCGCTGGCAGTGGTATGACCCGATGGATAATAAATGGGTCACAAAGGCCGTTATTGCATATCCAATTGCTGGTGGTCGCGACAATGGGTATCGTGGCTATTCGATTGTGCGTATGAGCGAGGCAGGGAAGTGGCGCATTTCTATAGAAACGGTCGATGGTCGCAGAATCGCGCGGCTGCCGTTCATCGTTAAAATAGTCGCGACGCCTCCTCTCAAAGAGACAATTACTTTAAACTAGCCCGCCTTCACGCGCAGTTTTGTCTGTCGTGCTTTATCAAGCTTCGGAAGGATGATGGTTAAGAGACCGTCTTTGGCACTCGCAGATGATGCTTCGACATCTACTTCTTGCGGGAGCATAATCGCGCGCGAAAATGAACCCCAGAAGAGTTCTCGCGTGAAGTAATCAGGACTAACAACTTGTTCGCGCTCCATTCTAGAGCCCTCAATTTCAACCATATCGCGACTTATAGAAATACTGAGTTCATCGGGGCGCACTCCTGCGACAAAGGCGCGAACGATAATGTCGCTCGCGGTCTGGTGCACATCAACCGGAAGCTGTCCTTCGCTTCCCGGAAGGTCATCATCGAGCGGTGCTGGCCGTCCGGCCGATTCTCCTGTGCGTCCACGCGCTTCTTTTCGCGCCGGTATTGTCGTGGTCGGCAGTTCATCATCGAAAGAATCGAATGCATCACCGACCGAGGAATTGCCAGAGAGACGATCAAAGAACGAGCGCTTCGTAGTCATAATTAATATGTTTTGTTAGAGAGGTTACGGTACTGAAAATATTTTAGCACTTCAAACGCCGCGAAGAAAATAACGGCGACTACCCACACGAGAAAAAATGCAATAAGTGTGGAGGAAGTACCTTGGGTAATAATAAGCGTGTTGAACGCAGTGTGCAATGCGATGGCAAGGATAAGTCCGAGCCATGCGGCGGTTACGCGAATAGAAGGACGGCTTTTAAACGAGAAAGCGAGCGAGAAACCGATTGCCGCTGACGCGACTACATGAAGCAATGATGATCCGAGGAAACGGACATTGCCAGTGAAAAAACTATTGGCGACATTTCCGTCCATAAGCGGTGTGAGGAGAAAAAGCATATTTTCTGCTGCAGCGAAGCCGAGTGCGACAGTAATCATATAGATGACATAGTCGGGTGCCTCGTCGACCGCCTTTCGCCAGAGAATAAGTACGGCCACCATTGCGTATTTCAGCATTTCTTCAATAAGCGCCCACGCGGTAAAGACGGAAAAGTCGCCGGTCAGATGTATCTTCGCGTATTGTTCGAGCGGAAGCGCGAGCGGGACCGCTACCATACCCGCGATGAATGTAAGCGCGATAAGCGCGCGCGGTTCGGGATGACTCGCATCTTCACGCAGAAGGAAATAGAGCCAGATGAAAGATGGCAGGAGTCCGCCGAGAAATGCGTAGCCGAGAATAGTTAGCGTCATTCTTATATTGTAGCAGGCCTTTCACTGGCAAACTGAAAAAAGGTCGCGCTCCGGGCCGCTAGGCCAAGTCCTACTACCTTTTTTCAATTCGCCAGCTCAGGCCACTTCGCAACCATGAGAAAAGTTTTTTTGGTTGGCATCGATTGCCATATTTCTTCAGTAATAAACGGCATAAAAGGGTGGAGGAGTCGCAGGGTGCGATCAAGAAGTATAACAAGAAGTGTTTGTCGTGAATTCTTCGCTGCAACATCACTTCCAGCAAGAATCGGTTTCGATTCTTCAATAATTTTGTCCGCAAGCTCGTGCCACGCGTAGTGATATATTTTTTCTGCTGCCATATAGACACGGAATTCTTCCATATCAGTCGTTACATCTTTTGTAAGCGTTTCAAGCTCATTCAGTAGTTCACACTCGCGAGGCGGAAAAAGGTCGCGCTCCGGGCCGCTAGGCCAAGTCCTACTACCTTTTTCCACTTCGCGAGTGTTCTCTAATACGAACCGCGCAATATTCCAGAGTTTGTTCGCGAAATGCTTGTAGCCCTTTACTCTGTTCTCATCAAAACTAATATCACTCCCGATTGCAGAACCGACCAAAAGCCCCATACGGAGAGCGTCTGTCCCATAGCGATCAATTATATCGATAGGGTTAATTCCATTACTCAATGATTTGCTGAATTTTCGGCCTTGTTTGTCTCGGACTAGTCCGTGAATCATAACGGTCTTAAAAGGAACTTGACCGAGATGGAATCCACTCATAAGGATCATGCGCGAAACCCACAAATTGAGAATCTCGTATGCAGGTGACATAAAAGAAGTCGGATGATATGTCGCGAGATCACTTCCAAATACCGGCTTGCCCTGAGCGTAGTCGAAGGGCCAGCCGAGTGTAGAAAAGGTCCAAAGAGCTGAAGAGAACCATGTATCGAGTACATCGGGGTCTTGCATCCATCCGCCATCTGAAGGAGCTTCGAAGCCAATATATATTTGTTCACCTTTGTACCAAACTGGAATGCGATGTCCGAACCAAATTTGTCGGCTGATGCACCAGTCCCGCAGGTTATCAATCCAATGGAAGTATGCTTTTTTAAATCCTTCTTGAGGCATAGCTACGCCGCCATGTTCGACGGCGGTGCGCATAAGCGCCTTAAGTGTTAGAGAACTTCCCGATGCTATTCCTGGTATATCTGAGCGTTCGATGATAAATGGCTTTTCGACGTCGATAAACCACTGGAGTTTAATTTGTGGTTCGATAATACCGCCAGTGCGTTCGGCGGTTGCAATGGTATGTTCATACGGTTCTTCTTTCACCAATAATCCTTTTGTACGTAGTTTTTCAATAATCTTTTCGCGCGCTTCGGCAATCTTCATGCCAGCAAACTCGCTGGCAATAGGAAGGAGTTTTCCGTATTCATCGATAATTTGCTCCTTGTCGAGATCGTGCCGTTCGGCAATATCGAAATCAACCATGCTGTGCCACGGTGTGATAGTCATAACACCAGTACCAAATGCCATATCAATGGACTCATCCTTCACGACCATTGTGGTGATAGGACCATTTATCCATTCCAATTCTATTTTTTGTCCATCTTTCCATTCTGTATAGCGAGGATCGGCAGGATGCATCACCACATACTTATCGCCGAACTTTGTTTCCGGGCGAGTGGTACCGATGGTGAACGGACCATACTTCAAATAGTAAAAAGTTGTTTTTTCTTCCTTGTGGACAATCTCATCATCAGAAATAGTGGTTTGGCCTTTCGAGTCCCAATTAACGATGCGATGCCCGCGATAAATAAGACCAGCATCATACATGCGTTTAAAAGCGGTCGTGACGGCTTCGTTGCGTTTCTCGTCAAGCGTGTAGGCATAACGCGACCAATCAAGCGATGCTCCCATTCTTCGTATTTGTCCGAGGATTGTTCCTTCACTCTCTTTCGCAAATTCAGTGACGCGACGCACCAGTTCATCACGACCTAAATCGTGTCGATTTTTCCCCTCTTCTTTTTGAATATTTTTTTCAACCCGAGATTGTGTGGCGATGGCGGCCGAGTCAGTACCCGGAATCCATACTGTGCGTTCTCCCTTCATACGGTGATAGCGAACAAATGCATCTTGTAACGAATCTTCGTACGCATGACCGACATGAAGAACACCCGTCACATTCGGTGGGGGAAGAACGATTGAATAGGTCGGAGCGTCTGGTTTTGTGACTCCCTGCGCAACACATTCGTCAGGATTAAAAAGACCGCTCTTTTCCCATTCGGCATAGATGCGCGACTCGGTCGCAGCGGGATCGTAGGGCTTCAAGAATTTCTCATTTACCCGTGAATCTTTAGGGTCCATGTGGAAAATATAGCAAATACGGGCGGTTATGCGAGCGGGAGATTCCCGTTTGCGCTGAAGTCGGTTGTAAATTCTTTTCGCAGCGCGCCCTGCCTGCCGGCAGGCAGGCGATAGTAGCCAGCGAGTGCGATCATAATGGCATTGTCGGTAGTGAGAGTAACAGCCGGAATACGGAGATCAACTCCGGGATGTTCTTTTATTTTTTCTGTAAAGACGCGGCGGATATGGGTATTTGCTGAAACACCACCACCGATGACGAGCGTTCGCGCGCCGGTCTCTTCGAGTGCGCGCGGTCTTCTTCCATAACACATCAGCAACCGCATTTTCGAATTCGTGTGCTAAATGTTTTTTATCGTTCTCGCTGATGTCAGGCAAGTCGCGTACGAGATACAGTACCGCGGTCTTGAGTCCGGCAAAAGAGAAGTCGCAGGTCGCATCATTAATCATCGGTCGCGGAAGCCGGACATCGGGGTACCCAGCTCCCAGACCCAAATCCGGTAGTCGTTCGCCGGGCGGCATTTCGCCGGACCCAAATCCGGCAGTCCGACAAAATGCCGCTCGGCTTTCTTCAGCAAGGCGCGAAATCTCGGGACCGCCAGGATAGGGAAGTGCGAGCATTCGTGCGACTTTATCGAATGCTTCGCCGACAGCATCGTCGCGCGTCTCTCCGATAAGCTCATATTGGAGCCATTCGCGCATAAGGACGAGCTGGGTATGTCCACCAGAAATGAGCAGAGCAAGCACGGGCATCTCAACATTTTTAATTTCAAGTTTTTCTCCCGCACTCTTTTTTGCGAGAGCGGCGAGGATATGTCCTTCCATATGGTTCACCGCGACGAGCGGCTTCTCCCAGATACACGCAAGCGCCTTCGCGAAATTAATACCAACCCAAAGTGCTGGCTCGAGCCCGGGGCCTGCCGTAACAGCAATGGCGTCAATCGCGGGCGGTTCGCATTCAGAGACGAATGCGAAAAATGCTTCGGAGAGGCCGGGTTCGCGCACCAAAATTTCTGAAATTTTGGTGCGCGTTTCTTCAGGGATTATTTGAGTATCTTCGTGCAAGAGTTCTGACTCTTCAAGTGCTGCTTCAAGAATCGGGACGAGATTCTTCGCATGTTCGCGTTTCGCGAGCGCGGGGAAGACCCCGCCGTATTTTTTATGAATCTCTATTTGCGAGATGAGTGCATTTCCGAGCACAGTGAATTGTGCGGTTTCCTCATTGCCTACACATTCAAGTATCGCAATCGCCGTCTCATCACAGGAGGTCTCAATCGCTAGTATTTTCATGTTCTTTTAAAGCGGTCCACGGTAAGGGGTCGCCCCAGCGGAGGAAGAATGCCGAGGCCTGTGGATGTCCATTTCCGCCATATTTCCGTGCGATAGCCGATACATCCAACGAAGGATCACTTCGGAGCGACACATGCAGAACATCGCCATACAAATTTGCGATGATGGCCAACGGCGGCCGAAGACGCGCAAGATGGTTCCCGACATCAGAGGTGAACATATTGGCGGCAGAAGCGAGATAACATTCATATCCTTCAAATGAGACAAGTGTCGCTTTATTTGCGATTTGTTCCGCCAAAATAGCAAAGTGTTCCGCATAGATCTTTCCTTTTTCAATCAAGATCGCCCGCGTCTCATCATTTTCGAATTCCTGCACAAGCCGGTCCCAATCCTCAAAGGCAAATTTCTGTGCATACGCATACGCGATGATTGCGCGAGAATTCGGAAGCTTGAAAACATATCGATCGCCATCCTCCACATACTTGAAAAGCACGGGAACCGGAATATCCGGATGAAAATAACTCCATGCGATAGTCGCCCCAGAGCGAGAAGAATCAAAAATGCCGGGGAATTTTGTTGCGACATCGCGTATGCCTTCATGATGATCGAGAACGGTTACGGACTTCGCGGTTTTCGCGATGCCATCCATAATCTCCTGCGAATAACAGAAGTCGATGAAGTACAATTCTTTTCCCTCGAGCCCTTCGGGAACGGGCAAATTATATTTAGACGGAATATAGTCGGCAGCATCGCCAAACTTTTTCCACGCTGCATACGCGCCGCCAAAGCCGTCTGGGCAACCACCGTGATAGAGGATAGCGATGCCTTTTTCGTTCATACTTTAATTTTTAAATATTTAAACATTTCTATTTCCGAGTGCTTCAGGATGCTTTCGTGACCATTCGTAGAAGACAATTGCTGCTGAGGCCGCCGCATTAAGTGATTCGGTTCGTTCGTGCATAGGAATAGAAAGTGTTACATCGCAGGCAACAAGTGTTTTCTCTCGAACTCCTTTTCCTTCGTTCCCGACGACAAACACAGCTGGAGCATCGAAGACATCGGTGCCGAGTGTTGTCTTTCCTTGCATCGCGAGGCCGTAAATCCAAAAGCCCTTTTCTTTCAATACATGAAGTGCATGATTTACATTGCCAATAGAAACGAGAGGCATACGGAACGCCATACCCGCGGAACTTTTTATCACGACGCCAGTAATTGGCGCTTGGTTATGTTCAGGAATAAGAACCGCTGAGAGTCCGAAAGCAGCTGCCGAACGGATAATAGCGCCGACATTATGCGGATCTTGCACTTCAGCTAGAACCGCGACAGAAGGATTCGTTTTCGTGTTGAGTGTCTTCAAGAAATCATCAAATGACAAAAGCAGGGAAGAAGGGTCTATAATCGCAATAACACCTTGGTGCACAGTGTCTTTCCCTACGAGTTCTTTACCTTTACCGACAGCGAGTTCGGCGGTCGGAATAGCATGTTTCGTTAAGAGGACGCGCAGTTCCGCGTCCTTTAAGTCGGGCGCAAGGAAGACCTTACGGATGACTTTTGGTGTATATCGAAGCGCCTCAACGAGTGCGTGCTTGCCGTACATATAAATCTTACCTCCAGAAGAGGGCTTTCCGCGCTCGGTCGAATGCCGTGCGATATGCTTCGTGTGAATATGTTGTTTTGGTCTCATGTAATGAAATTATAGCACAGAATCAACATTTATGATGCTTTTCTGTGCGCGGTATAGGACTCGAACCTATAACATTCACAACGTCAATGTGACGCTCTACCAATTGAGCTAACCGCGCCTCTTGGGACTATACCACAATTATAATTTGTAGCCCTACGGGGAATCGAACCCCGATTATCGGCTTGAAAAGCCGGCGTCCTAACCGTTAGACGATAGGGCCATGCTTGCGCAGGCAGGCATACTAAAACCTTATCATTTTTGTCCTGAAATGCTAGGATTGCAGGCAAGGAGAGGTGGCAGAGTGGTCGAACGCGCTGGTTTCGAAAACCAGTAGAGGCGAAAGCTTCTCGTGGGTTCAAATCCCACCCTCTCCGCTAGGATATACTGAACCAATGGATTTGTTATCATCCCCGTTCGTTCAGCAGATAGTGGTTTTTATTGAGTCGTCAAAATACATTCTTCTATTTTTCGGCACTATTTTTGAAGGGCCTCTTATGATGCTCAGTAGCGGTCTCTTGTATCACTTAGGGCAAGTGGAGTTTTGGCCAGTATATCTAGCACTTATATTTGGAGACCTGACTGCTGATGTGGCTTGGTATGGGGTGGGATATTGGGGCGCACGACCATTTTTCGATAAATATGGACATTATTTCAGCATGACTCCCGAAATAATTCAAAAGGTCGAACGACGATTCCAGCATTATTCCGATCGGATTCTTGTGATTTCGAAATTAACCATGGGACTTGGATTTGCATTAGCGACACTTACTGTCGCCGGTATGTTGCGCGTACCGTTCTGGCGGTACCTCATTATTAATTTAGTATGCGGTTTTGTATGGACGGCGTTTCTATTTTACATAGGTTATTCTTTCGGTAATATCTACGAACTCGTGCCCGGTTATTTAAGAATTGCATTTGTTATCTGTTCTTTGGTAGCCGCTTTCTTCGGCATCAGGACTTTGAATCGTTATTTGGCTCGCGTTGATTGGTAGCGGCTAGCTCGAGATATCTGTGTAGGTCTTATGAAGCGGTTCTCGAAAGAAGAGTACCCAAAAGTAATTCAATGCATATTTGAATCCAGTTCGTACAACTCCTTGTTTTTTCAGGCGTCGGCCAGAGGTGTAGACCCATAAGCGGAAGGTGAACTCCACTCGCCCGACCTGTGCCATTCGGCGTGCAATATCAGTGTCTTCTCCGAAGAAGGCAATGTCGGTGTTGTAGCCGCCAATTTCTTGCAGTGATGTTCGCCGCACAACGAAATTACCACCTTGTGCCATAGCACCATGGCGAGTGAGTAGACGATCCAATCTATAAAAAATAAAGCCAAAACCGTAGAACATTTTTGTTATGAGACGGTGAGCCAAAGACAAGTCATGGTAAATAAATGGTCCGCTGAGACATACTAATTCAGGATACTGTTCAAATTCAGCAAGTGCTTTATCGAGCCAGTCTACGGGCAGGCGTACATCAGAATCAATGTTTGCGATCAGATCGCCTGTCGTGGAGTCAAATCCTTTTTGTCTCGCTCGGGTCAAACCCTTACGCGATTCATCCACTATTCGCACTCCGGGGAATTGGCTGGCAACCTCGGCAGTGCGATCGGTAGATGCGTTATTTACGACTACTATCTCTATAGGATAGGGTTTGCCTTCAGTTGCTTGCAGTACGGAACGCAAACAATCGCCAAGATATTTTTCTTCGTTATACGCTGGAATGACAAAACTAATTTTCATAAACAGTTCATTAGCGGACAACTTTCCATTCTTTAGAAGCGGACTTGTGGAATAAAGTAACAGAAATGTAATTCATCAGCCATTCAGTAAGCAATTTTGGCCAGCCAATTTTGTGTGCTCGACGGCCCGTATGCCAGACAATGAGAGTAGGTTCCATTCTTGTTCTGCCGATCTTTGCTAAGCGTCTGAAAAAATCTTGGTCTTCATCCACAGGAAGTTTTTCTGAAAATCCATTTACCACTTCGAAGGCAGAATGCCTCACCATCTGAAATTCACCGCTTCCTCCTCCGAGATGCAGAATGTTGTTTATAAAACGATGGGTCAGGTTTGCACCAGCGAACACGATTCTGTCGGTCAATGTTGCCATAGATGGGAATACCTTAAGAGAACAAGTCAGCCCGACTAGACGCGGATTTTTAACGAAAAGTGCTACCGCTTTTTCAAAAAATTCAGACGGTTTTTCCGGTTCGCAATCTGCGTCTAGAAAAACGAGAAATTCTCCATGAGCTTCTTTGCCTCCAGCATTTTTACCGCGTGGAATACTGTGGATTTCGCCAGTACGAACAATAACTTGATCCGCATACTGCCGAGCTATGTCAACGGTCTGATCAGTGCTCTCGTCGTCGATAATAAGAATTTCATAGTTGTCTCGTGGGAGATTGTTTCGTAAGTGTTCGAGCGTTCGACCGATAACCGATTCCTCGTTTAGTGTTGGAATGATGATTGAAATAATGGGATTCATTGTTTCTTAATCCAAAGATAAATATCTTCTGCCGCTTTAACACCGTCGCCGGCGGCGATGTTGTTTTGGTGGTAGAGCTCATCGGTGCAATCGCCCGCAGCCCAGATTCCATCAACACTCGTGCGCTGAGTGCGTGGGTCGGTCTTTACGCGCTTTACCGCGTCAAACTCGACCAGTCCTTCGGCGAAATCAGTATTCGGCATGACACCCGCTTCGACGAAAATACCGGAGACCGCGAGTTCTTTTATTTCTTCCGAATCAATATCTTTATATTTCAAACCAGTGACGAATTGTTCGCCGGTAACTTCAACCGGTTCGGCATTTCGAATCACACTCATATTCGGATGGGCGAGAGCTTTTTCAACAGAAACAGGGTCGGCCTTAAATTCTTGATGGCGATGGATAAGCGTGACTGATTTCGCGTAGGCGAGGAGCTGGAGCGCGGTCTCGAAGCCGGCATTGCCGCCGCCGATAACTGCAACATCCATTCCTGCGAAGAGGAGACCGTCGCAGGAAGCGCAGTAGGTCACGCCTTTATTCTCAAATTTCTCGGCGCCTGGGACATCGAGCTTCCGGCGCCGTGCGCCCGAGGCAATTAAAACGGCTTTTGCAGAAAATTCTTTTCCTGATTTTAACTTGGAGGTGAAACACCCAAGTTGCTTGGGTGTTTCACCTCCAAGTGATTTCAGCGACACAACTTTCTCGCCGAGCGCGAGCTCTACGATATCGCCCTTTACCGCATCGAGGTGCGCACGAAGCGACTTCGCTAGGTCGGCGCCGCTCACCTTCGGTGTGCCGATCCAATTTTCTATGCCATCCGATACAATCGATTGCCCGCCGATATCGTGTGCGACGAGCACGGTCTTCAGATGTTTCCGCGCTGCGTAAATGCCCGCAGCCACTCCCGCCGGCCCGCCACCAATAATAATGAGGTCATTCATAACCTCTATCCTATCATTTTATTTTTTGTGCCTACGCAAGAATGATGGAATCGCGCCCCACGCATTATCGTCTTCAGGAACAACTGGAATATCTTCGTGTTTGTGAGGTAGTGCGGTTACGATTGGCTCATCCTTTCCATCTACGACTGACTCGCTAAGGTCGAGGTCAACTTTTTTTTGAGTATTTTCTGACTTCTCTTCTTTTTTTTCGTCTCGCTTTAGAATTTCATGATAGATACGGCCGCGTTCTTCCTCGTGCCGTTCTGCGGGCAGTGAAAAAAGAGAGCGTTCAAGTGCAGAATGCGAGGCGCTCGCGGCGCTTTCAGGGAAACCGGTCGCGATGACAATAATTCGAACCTGTCCTTTCTTGAGTTTATCATCATGCATAATGCCGAAGATAATTTTAGCGGTCTTGTCGACTGATTCGCTGATGACCTTCGCGGCCTCCTGCACCTCCATAATACCGAGGTCGTCGGAGCCGGCGACCACGAAGAGAATGCCTTTAGCGCCGCTGATAGATACATCGAGGAGCGGGGAATTGACCGCCTGATTCGCCGCCTCTCTCGCGCGATCATCGCCATCGGCGATTCCGATGCCCATAAGCGCGGGGCCGGCGCCTTCCATAATTGCCTTAATATCATTGAAGTCAGTATTGATATCACCGGGAGTCGTGATGATATCGGAGACGCCTTCAACTGCTTGGCGAAGAATCTCATCGCACAGAGCAAATGCATCTTTTGCTGATGTATTTTTATCGACAATGGCGAGCAATTTATCATTCGGAATGACAATGTATGCATCAACTTCCTTCTTCAACTCTGAGAGGCCATGTTCGGCAATATCTTTGCGTTGGGCTCCTTCAAAAGAAAATGGTTTCGTCACGACTGCGATAACGAGTGCGCCGACTTCTTTCGCTATTTTTGCAATAATCGGCGCAGAGCCGGTTCCTGTGCCACCGCCCATACCGCAAGTAATGAAAACCATATCGCTTCCGGAGAGCGCTTCTTGGATCTCTTGTCGCGTCTCTTCTGCAGCGCGCTTGCCGAGTTCTGGATTCATCCCTGTGCCGAGTCCGCGCGTAAGATTCTTGCCGATATGTATCTTGCGCTTCGCAAGCGAACGGTGGAGGTCTTGAGCATCTGAGTTGACGGCGATGAACTCAACGCCTCTGACCTTCGATTCAATCATATGGTTGATTGCATTCTTGCCAGAGCCGCCAACACCAACCACGCGGATTCGTGCGAATGTCTCAATCTCTGGGTCAATGCGTTTTGACATAATATATAGGATATAAATAGTGAACTTCAGCTATGATAGCAGAAGCGTGGAGGATGCAAATATTGACAATCTAGAGATGAGACCTGTTGTTCAAGGCAAAAATTGGCGAAAAAACTTCACAAATGATGCGACGATATTTTTTTTCGGTGCATTCGTGTCGCCCGTGAGTCCCCAGAGCGCGAGTCCGTACGCAACCGCCCATGTTGCATCTCGTATTTTCGTATCGACAGAAATGCGGAACTCGGCTAGATGCGCAGGGAGCTTCAATGACCCTTTCGCTATATCGCTGATAGATCCGACGCCTGCGCCGCCACCAGAAATAATAATGCCAGCAGGCAATGGGCCGCGGCGGTCGAGCGACTTCAAGTGTTTATCGATGAGTGCGAACATTGTTGCAAGACGGCTTACGATAATGTCATCAACTTTTTTGCGCGGATACATTGCTCCCGACAAGCGCCCGAGCTTTACTCGTTCGGCTTCTTCAAGCGAAATACGAAATCCTAAAGCGATGTCGTCGGTGATGTGTCCCGACCCCATAGGGAAAACCTTCACTGATACGGGAATACCTTCGTCATAGACAACGATAGAGACGGTCTCTGAGCCGATATTTGCGAGCACGCATCCTTTCATCTTCTGGTCGCCTTCAAGGAGCACATAGGAGCCCGCGAGCGGGGAAGCCATCTGATCGATAATTTCAATATCCGAGTCCTCAACCGATTTTGAGAGCGCGTCCTCATGTTGTGCAAGGCAGGTAACGAAAAGGTAATCAACTTCAAGCCGAACACCTTTCATACTAAGCGGGTCGCCGAGCACTTTTGCGCCGTCAACACGATATTCAAGCGGAATGCTGTGGAGCACATGTCGATTAAGAAAACCGGGTGCTGCTGCATCGCGTGCTGCTTTTCCTGCTTTCTCAATATCAAGTGCAGTTATCTCTTGGTCGGCGCGCGAAATAATCGCCGAACCGGTCGCGCGCGCCTCGTCGAGCGAGATACCGCCAATAGCGAGAAACCCAGATCGTATCGGCATACGCGCTGAGGCCTCCGCCTGTTGTTTTGCTTTGGCAATGCAAATAGAGACCTCTTCTTTGTTGACGATGTATCCGTGCCGCAAGCCCTTTGATTCGGCGAGGCCCGTACCGATAATACGCAATTGCCGCGCACCACTGCGTTTATCGGTGAGTTCCTCGACCACTACCATTTTTATCTGGTAAGTGCCGATGTCGATTCCGGTCGCTATTCGTCGTGACATAAGAATGGGTGCGAGCACCACTGACGAATTGCGCCAACAGTTTTTGTTCGCATCTCTCCATCCTAACACCATGTGCCCATCCTTTTAGATGTAGTAAACCGTGGATAAACAAATACAGGTGAAAGGTTAAAGGTGCAAGGTTAAAGTCAGAGGCCTGCTTGGCGGCTTCGCTCAGGCAGATAATAATTTCTCCGCTCTTTTTCCCAACTTCGTACGAAAGAACATTCGGAATGTAGGTCTTGTTGCGCAAATTTTTATTTAAATCCTGTGCGCGTTTCGATCCGACAAAAACAAGTGAGATGTCCCACTGAGGAAGCACTTTTTTCGCGATTATTGAAAATGCGTTCTGCGCCACCAGCGGGCGGCGTGTGAGATTCTTAATAGAAACGCCTGACATTTTATGGCGAGTAATGTTGAGCCATCGTTTATTTCTTGCCGCCTTTACCCCGCGTCTTCTTCGCTGCCGGATCAATCTTCCCAAGCTTCACGAGTTCGTTGTAATTCTCGCGGCGCACCTTATTAATGAGCGCGCGCTTGTGGCCGACATTCTTCGATTTCGTGCGATGCCAGTAGCGATTGTCGCGTACAGCGCGTACGAGGCCGAGTCCTTGTGCGCGGCGGGTAAATCGACGAATAAGCGCGGTCGAACTCTCGTTCTTCCCGACTTGAACCTCAACTCGTATTCCAGCGGTCATAATAGAAGGACTCTATCACACTTGTATAAATAAAAAAAGTGCCCTGTTTAAGTAGCAACAGGGCACTTCCTTGGAAGGTGCAATCTTTATTTTTTGGTTGCTCCGTTTCTGAGCAATTCGTCAATGTAACTCTGGTTTTTCTTTTGTTTATCCACGATCTTATTTCTTCGCGAAATACGCGCAGCGCGATTCTTTTTTTCATCGTCTTTTTTTCTTCGATTTCTCCTCGGCATCGCTACTCCTTTCGTATGTGCATCGTTGATACTTAATCCGTATGCAAATCTAACTTTTAATGATCAAAAAGTCAAACGAATGTTTTCTTCCTGTTCCAATTTCTGTCCTATAGGACGAAAATTGATACAAGTTTAAAATTAAAGGCCCCGAGATAAATCGGGACCTTATCGAAAACATTGTAGTGCAACTTACCCCTTCAGAACATCGATCATCGAGAAAACTTTTCCCCTCACACCCGCTTCAACTTGCTTCGCGAGGAAGGAGATGGCTTTCATCGTTCCCAGAACATAGGGCATCCGTCCGTTGATGTTGTTGGTGATCCAGAATTGCATTGTCTCGTCCAGGGATATTAAATCGAAATCAGAAAAGGCATCAGGAAAGGTTTCGGCCATGTACTCGATTGCTGCTTGCAATGCCACCACTTGCGCTGCCATGTTGGGAGCAATGACGGCTGAAACACTTGATGCTTCGACGGTCTGTTTGAGCAGTTCTCGATCGCCGCCGGTTGTTCCCATCACAAACGGCATGCCGTATCGGCAGTAAAACTGGGCATTCTCGTTTACTGCATTCGGATCAGAGAAATCGGCGATTAAGATCGGACCGAGCTTTTGTTGCTCTCTCGCATAGGAAATGTACTGGTGAAGCATCAATCGTCTCGTTGGCGGGCAAAGGCGAATTTTCCTGTCTCCGATTTCGACGGATGTCAATTCTTCAATGTCCGGGCCGGTTAAACCTGCATCCAGCAGATGAAACTCCTCGCTCTGCTCTACAGCATTTGCCACAAGCGTTGCCATGTTACCCGGCAACCCACTGATAACTACGGTCACTTTGCCCATATCTCCTACTTTCTTTGGCTATAAAGCCAATGGTAAGAACAACTGTTTCTCCGCGTGCAAATCTAACTTTTAATGGTCAAAAAGTCAAACGAATGTTTTGAGGCGGTCGATGAGGCCGATGAGCGGGAGGACGGTTTCTTCTTGTGTCTGACAGTTGCGTAGGATTGCCGAGCCCTCGAGCGCTTCTTTACGCCCCATAATAAGGAGATAGGGACTCTCTCGCCGCTCGGCGAGATGGAGCTGTTCGGTGAGTGATTCAACGCCAATATCTTGTGTGAGAGAAATGCGTGCGTGCTTGAAGTCCTCAGCGAGGCGTATCGAGAGTCGTTTCGCTTCGTCGCCGATATGAACGAAGGAAAATCGCAATCGCTTAGGCACCGTTTTTTCTACTCGGACTTGTTTTTCTGCCGTTCCCTCGCTCGCTATCTGGAGCACCGCACCGGTCGCGCTGAAGGGCGCGCCGGGGAAGAAGTGGCGCGTGAGGTCGCTATACCGCGAGCCCCATGCGACGCGCTGTCCGCCAGCTATGAATTCAAAACAAATATCGCCCCAGACCGGTCCGCGATTGATGAGGTGTCGCGCGAGTTCGTAGGGCGTTTCGGTCATTTCGAGATATTCGAGCAAGTCCTCGAAGCGCTTTCGACTTGCGTCCGAGAGATGCTCGGTCGGCGCGGGCAAGTCATCAGCACATCCGTTCGCGAGTGCGAATTCAGCGGCTTCGAATACATCGCGCTTGGCGCAGTTCAAACATTCTTCGGGGAGTATGCTCGCGCGTTTTTTGAAAAATACACCGAGTTCGCGCGCGTAGCGCGCGCGGGTTTCTTTATCGCCCATAGAATTAACGCGAACAATAGGGTCTTCGCGGAAGAGGTCGTGCGAGAGTGCGAGAAGCGCGCGGATGACGACTGCATCTGCAATCGCGCGGTCAGTGCCGAGCGCGTGGAATTGCAAGGTGATTTTTTTCTGTGCAGGGCGACCAGGTGCTATGTTCGTATGCCAGATAAAAAGTGGTTGCTGTGGTGTTGGCGTACGCTCAATGTTTTTACACTGTTTCAAGAAACGTATGACCGTATCGGCGATAGGGTCTGGAGCTAGATTGTCGAGCATCGTTGGTGCATTTGATTTTCCGCCGGAGGCGGATCCGCCTCCGGCGGATACATCCGTTGACTGGCGGGCTGTACCGCGTTTCCGAGCGGTGAGCGTTGACAGCGGCGTGAAGCCGTAATACTGACCGATGGCGTGCGATTTTGTAAAAAGTTCTTCCACTGGAATAATTCCGCGCATCATAGTGCTACAGGTGTTGTCGTTGCTGAAATTACTGGCGAATAGGTTGTTGCTCCAGGAAAGAATCCACCGCGAGTAATTGGCAAAAGTCGCAGGTCAACGCGTCCGATAATATCTTTCTTTGGCAAAGGACCCCAGATGCGCGAGTCAGAACTGTTCGGGCGGTTATCGCCCATAACAAAATATTCTTCTGGGTTAAGCGACACATTCTTCGTATAGGTTGCGTCCTCGTTCACGATGTAGGGCTCAGTAAGCGTGAGATTTTTCCCCGCAGTAGTCGTGACGGTGATTGCACCGTGGTTAATGGAGACCGTTTCTCCCGGTAGCCCGATAATGCGCTTAATGTAGAAGATTGAAGGATTGTCCGGATAGCGGAAGACGACAACATCGCCGCGCGCTGGCGCACTAAATCGGTAGAGAAGTTCATCGACTATAAGATAATCGAGATTCTCGAATGTCGGATGCATCGATTCGCCATCGACGACGAACGGCGAAATAATGAAGACGCGAATCGGGATGACCACGAGAACAATAAGGAGCGCGAGCGTGAAAAGATCTTTCAGAAAACCTTTTCCAATATCTTTCATATCGTGCATTGTACGCGTGCGTTTTCGCGATGCAAGTTTTCTGCTACCATATGCATATGGCACTCGTTATTGTTGGGCTCGGGAACCCCGGAAAGGAATATGAAAAGACACGGCACAACGCCGGTAGGAATGTGGTCGAGCTTCTTGCGTCCGCCGGAGGCGGATCCGCCTCCGGCGGAAAACAAAAAGAATTTAGTGAATTTGTTTTTAATAAAACAAGCAATGCGCTCGTGAGCAAAGGCGCAATAGGAGAGAAACAAGCAACACTCGTTCTTCCAGAAACGATGATGAACAACTCTGGCAAGGCCGTAAGTGTATTCGTAAAATCAGTAAAAGCAGGAAAGAATCTTTTGGTTATTCATGATGATCTTGATTTACCGCTTGGCACACTGAAAATGGTTTTTGGTCGCGGTTCGGGAGGACACAAAGGTGTGGAAAGCATTATGCGCGCCATAAAGACAAATGACTTCGCGCGTTTGCGTGTTGGTATCTCAGCAGTAGGGAAGAAGAATCAGGCGAAGAAGGTGAGTGGTGAAGAAAAAGTTATTAAACTCGTCATCGGGAAGTGGAAACCGAGCGAAAAAGCAACACTAAAAAAAATTCTAAAAAAAGCCACCGAGTCCGTGCGCCTCTTCGTCGCCGAAGGCATCGAATCCGCAACGCAGTTTGCGAACACTCGTTAATCCAAATAAAAAAACACCCTCATTGTGAGGGTGTTTTTTTATTCATACTTACTTATTTCTTTTTTGTCGTATATGTCAGCGTCATTCGTTGTTCCTTCGGTTCGAAGAGGGCAATGGTGAAGGGGTAGGTCTTCCCGAGTTCCAGCGTCTCGCGCAGGGCTGCTGGCGATTCGAATTCGCTCACATGCACGAGCCCGGCAACACCTTCTTCAATAGAAGCGAGTGCGCCGTGTTTGTTGTATTTAATGATAACGCCCGGTACTTCCATATCCTTCTTATAGCGTTCGGCGGCAGTATGCCACGGGTTTTCCTTCAACGCCTTGATAGAGAGAGAAATCTTGCCATCTTTTATTTCAATAATCTTGACTTTCACAGCGTCGCCGACGGCGAAGAGCGTGTGAGGATTTTCAACAAGACCCCAATCGAGCTCGCTGATGTGTGCGAGGCCTTCAAGTCCTTGTTCAATCTTTACGAAGACGCCGAAATCAACGACGCCTGTTACTTCGCCATCTGCTATATCGCCAATTTGGTACTTATCGATGAGTGAGGCCTTTTCTTCCGCCTCATTTTCTGTGCGTTCTGAGAAGATAAGCTTTCCTTCTTTTGCATCTGCGGTAATGATACGCACTGAGAGCGGATTACCGACCAGTTGCATCAATTCTCCGAGAATCTTTTCTTTATCGCCTTCCGGCACACGAGGGTAATGTTCCTTCGCAAGCTGTGAGGCAGGAAGGAATCCAGAGATGCCTTGCCACGAGAGAATAAGTCCGCCTTTGTTCGCTTCTTCAACAATGAGCGAGTACGGTGTCTGTGAGAGGATGGCGGTCTCGGCTTCGCCCCAAATGGCTGCCTGACGCGCCTCTTTAAGAGAGAGCTCTATGTAGCCATCGCGACCGGCAGGATCAATAACTTTCGCGCTAATCGTGTCGCCCGGATTCGCCTTGCGCAATACATCAGCGGCGTTGAGGTATTCGCGTCCGTAGATGATGCCAGTACCAAAGGGTGGCAAATCGACATACACACGACCACGACTAATCGCGATAATGGTTCCTTCAACGAGATCGCTTGCCGCAGGCGGCATCGGGATAGCGTCAATCAAGTCGGCCATTGGGTGGCCTTCGGCGAGATGAATTGTCGGCAAAGGAACGGACTTCTTACCTTCAGACATATATATAAAGCAGTGCGGATTTTCGAAGATGGTGCTGTTAAGGTTCGACCTTAAGAAATTTGGGCCAAAGGTCGAACCTTTAATACAGTGTTAGCCAGCATCTAGTTCTCCTGCACGCAACGGGTGGACTATAGCATAGTATATAAAAAATACGAAGGCCTGCTTCCGAAGAAGTAGGCCTTTGGTTGGCGGTGAGCTGTTGTCGGGGATGAATTCTTTCCCCGAATGCGCAAAGATCTATAAAACAGCCCGTTCATTTTTGGGGGTGGTTTGCTCTCTAACAGAAGTGATCTGTTGCGGTATACGCGATGAGCACCTTGTCCCAGATGAACGGTCCGTTTACAACAGTATCAGAAGTCGTTTTTATTTGCAATAGCTATCGCGCCGAGGCGTTTTATGCTAGAATATACCTATGGTTATCACGCATCATGGCGGGCAATGTTTCAAGGTCACTCTTGGCGATTTAACGATTGTTTTCGACCCCATTAGCAAGAAATCGACAATGCCCGCGGTGCGTTTCGGCGCAGATATCGCGCTCGTCTCGCGCGACCATCCAGATATGAATGGCATTGAAGAAGTGTCATATGGCGAGAAAGTTCCGTTTGCCATCACTGGTCCCGGCGAATACGAGCGCGCCGGCGTCGTTATTCAAGGGTTTCTTTCCAATAGTCGCTATGGCCTCGCGGATCACTTGGAGGTGAAACACCCAAGCAACTTGGGTGTTTCACCTCCAAGTTGTGTCAATACTATTTATAGTGTTGAGCTTGAAGATATGACCCTCGTACATCTCGGTGCGCTCACCGACACAGAACTCTCGAAGGAAGCACGCGAGAATATCGATGAAATAGATGTACTCTTCGTGCCGATAGGGGATGACGGCGTGCTCTCTCCCGCCAAGGCGCACGAGCTCGCTGTGTCGCTCGAGCCGAAGATTATTATCCCGATGCATTGGAACGGTATTGGACAGCCCAAAGCGCTCGAAGCATTCTTGAAAGAAGCAGGGAATAGTAGTGAGAAAGTAGACAAACTTACCTTAAAAAAGAAAGACCTTATCGGTCGTGATGGGAGTATACTGGTACTAACACCCTAAATAATTATGAGAACCATCTTTGAACATATCGAAAACGCGAAAAGCAAACCGCATCATATCCGGAAGAGAATTGCCTTTGCCGGAGCCGCAGGCGTGAGCGTGTTCATTGCTTTCGTGTGGTTCGTGGGCTCTCTTGTGACAGGATCGTTCGCTGTCAGCGGAACCTCGTTTGCAGATGCTGGAGTACAAGGAAATATTGAGACCACTAGTGGCGGGAATGGTTCTGATTCCGCTAGTAGCGGGATTGCTGGCGTCGCCGCAGCTCTCCAGAATGAGAACGCACCGGCACATATCGAGATTGTCGACACTTCAGCTTCAACACGCCCGGCGAGAAAAGCAGAACAGACGACGATACCGTTCTGATATATTTAAATATTCAATTATGGCTCGTGGTAAGTATGAAAAAGTAGACGGCGCGGCGACACCAGATGGCCGCCTGCCTGCCGGCAGGCAGGCGAATGTCATCGATCAGCCGATTGTCGCCGAGATGCGGCAGTCATACATCGACTACGCGATGACGGTTATTACCGCCCGCGCTCTGCCGGATGTGCGAGACGGATTGAAACCAGTACATCGCCGCATTCTCTATGCGATGCGCGATATGGGACTCACTCCGACCGTGAAGTTTCGCAAGAGTGCGACTGTGGTCGGCGAAGTGTTGGGTAAATATCACCCGCACGGCGATGTTGCTGTCTATGACTCGATGGCGAAGATGGCACAGACATTTTCGTATCGTTATCCGCTCGTACTCGGACAAGGCAACTTCGGCTCTATCGATGGCGACTCGCCGGCCGCGATGCGTTATACCGAAGCAAAAATGTCACGCATCGGCGAAGCACTTCTTCTTGATCTAGAAAAAGAAACCGTCAAATGGAATCCGAACTACGACGCGACGCGCGAAGAACCGCGTGTGCTTCCTGCTGCATTGCCGAATCTTCTTTTAAACGGTACGCTCGGCATCGCGGTCGGTATGGCGACGAACATTCCGCCACACAATCTTCGCGAAGTCGTTGCGGCGACGGTGCATCTCATCGAGAATCCCGATGCAACGACTGACGACTTACTACAATTTGTGAAAGGTCCAGATTTTCCGCTCGGCGGAGTCGCTTTCAATCAAGCGGATATCAAGCACGCCTATAGTAACGGAAAGGGGCCGGTGGTGGTGCGTGGCGAAGCGGAGATTGTTGATGATGGGAAGAAGGATTCAAACATTATCATCACATCGATTCCGTATCGTGTGAACAAGAGCGAACTTATCTCGCGCATCGCGGATTTGGTACAGGAGAAGAAGTTGGAGGGTATTCGCGACTTGCGCGATGAATCGACATCGGATATTCGTGTGGTCGTTGAACTCAAGAGTACGGCACATCCGCAGGCGGTTCTAAACGCATTGTATAAACACACCGAATTGGAGAGCACTTTTCATTACAATATGCTCGCTCTAGTGAACGGAGTGCCGGAGATGCTCTCGCTCGTCGGTATGCTCGGGCATTTTGTGAAGCATCGCCAAGAGGTCGTGAGACGCCGCACCGAATATGATCTTCGACAGGCAGAAGCACGCGAGCATATTCTTTTCGGCCTCTGCAAAGCACTCGATCATATTGACGAAGTCATCGCAATAATAAAGAAAGCGGCGGATATTCCTTCAGCGTCGCTCGCGCTCCAAAAGAAGTTTGGTTTTTCAATACTGCAGGCAGCGGCGATTCTCGAAATGCGCCTTTCGAAGCTCGCGGGCCTCGAACGCAAGAAGCTCGAAGACGAGCTCGCGGAAGTGCAGGCGATTATTAAAAAATTGAAAGAGATTCTTTCTTCGCCAGCGAAGATTCTCGCAGTGGTGAAAAAAGAACTCATAGAACTAGCCGAGAAATATGGCGACGACCGCCGAACGCGCGTCGTGAAGGGCGGTGTGCAGAATATTTCTGCTGAAGATCTCGTACCGGACGAGGAATCGATGCTTCTCCTGACCCAAGGCGGGTATGTGAAGCGTACGAATCCGAACGAATACAAAAGCCAAAAACGCGGCGGTGTCGGCGTGGTAGACATCGCGACGAAAGAAGAAGATATCGTGACGCACTTCCTCGTTACAAATGCCCACAGCGACTTGCTTTTCTTCACCGACTTCGGCAAGGCGTATCAACTCAAGATGTATGAAATCCCTGAAGGCCGGCGCGCCACGAAAGGTAAGAGCATCATGAACTTCCTCGCGCTCGCAGGTGATGAAAAAGTGACCTCGATTTTGCCGGTGCCGAAGGGCGCAGCACTCGATGCTTCGTCGATTGTCTTTGTAACAGAAGCGGGTTCGGTGAAGCGCGTGGCTGCGCGATCATTCTCTGATGTTCGCCGTTCGGGCATCATCGCGATTAATTTGTCCGCCAAAGGCGGATCCGCCTCCGGCGGAAAGAAGGGCGACAAACTCGTTTCGGCGCATCACGCTTCAGAGGGAGATACGGTTTCTATAGTAACTGCAAAAGGGCAGTCGATTCGATTTGAAGCAGAAGAAGTGCGCGAGATGGGCCGTACTGCCGGCGGCGTGCGCGGTATGAGCGTGAAGAAGGGCGACCGTGTTGTTTCGGCAGAGGTGATTTCTGCAGCAGTTCGCGATGCGTCACTTCTCGTCATTATGAGCAAGGGATACGGCAAGCGCACCAAGATTTCTGAATACAAGGTACAGGGCCGCGGCGGATCGGGCATCAAGACCGCAGAGGTAACACCGAAGACGGGCGAGATTATTGGCGCGCGCGTTATCGTGGGCGATTTGAAAGAAGAAGAAATAGTTGTGGTTTCTAAAAAAGGGCAGGTGATACGCACTTCAGCTGCCGAAATTTCACTCCTCTCGCGCGCGACGCAAGGCGTTCGCATTATGAAAATGCGCGAGGGCGACTCTATTGCTTCGTTGGTGGCGCTGTAATATTCTTCTTATCAGAAGCGAGGAGTTGACCGCCTTCGTATTCACCTAGAGGAATAAGCTTCTGGGAGGAACAAACTATAAAAGTTCAGTGCGGTTAATCGCGAGGTGAGTTGGGTGGGGGCAGGCAGATGCTTTGCTCTAGATATAAACCCAATCCCTCGCGGTTTTTTATTTTCCAATCTTCTTATCAACAGACGGTCGTCACAGATAAGGATATTTGATTTAGAATGAAAAGATGGGGAAACTTGAGGAGGCATCTCGAAAAAGGAAAAAGAAGAAGAATATCCAAAATGCCATACTTGCTGCTGTCGCAGTCACAGGTCTTTTAGCGTTCTCGGCAATTGCTCCGAATGCACTCAAACTTCTTAATTATTTGCCGAATGAGAAATACAACCTCAAATATCGGGCAAAGTCGGCTACTGGGCGCTTAGTAGCCAAAAAATATGCTGTGTGGATTGAGAGAGATGGTAAAAAATATTTGCAGTTAACCCATGCGGGGCAAAAGGCGATTGCATTTGAACAAGCAAAGATTACTCTGAAAAATCAGAGGAGAAAATGGGATGGGCGTTGGCGGATGATTGTTTTTGATGTTCCCGAGCGCCGCCGCCGCATCAGAAATCGTCTGCGCGCAGTGATGCTTGATATCGGTTTTGTACGACTGCAAGATAGCGTATGGGTTTATCCATACGATTGCGAGGACTTTATGGCGCTTCTCAAGGCAGAGCTTAAAATAGGAAAAGATGTGCTCTATGCGATCGTCGATACAATAGAGTATGACAAGAATATTCGACAGAGATTTAATCTTCCAGCACTGTGATATTGGTATCTCCTTATCAACAAACGGTCGTCACAGATAAGAATATCTAACAGTATTGCTTTGTTGGTGGCGTTATGATATTTTCCTTAGTAACAGAGCAAGGGGAACTGATCTAAACCTTCTCTACGCGAAGATTTTCTAGATAAATCTTAGGCGGACAAAGTGGGTCAGAGATAGCCGTGAGGATTTGTTGATGGAAGAAGCTATCAACAAAGCGGAAGAAAAGCTGTCAGCAAAGCCGTTCCTCACGGCTTTTCTTTTGTCTGTTGATTGCGCGGCCCGCTGCGGGCCGCGCGTGGTATTTTATAGGTATGAATGCTTCATTCAGCGAACCGCGAGAAAATGTGCTGCACTTGGGCCTACGCGAGGGGATGAAAGTCGGCGACTTCGGCGCTGGTAGTGGGCACTACGCGCGCGCGGCGGCGGCTATCGTCGGGTATGACGGGAAAGTGTATGCGATTGATGTGCAGGAAAACATCCTCAAACATTTGAAAATCAATACACATATCGCGCATCACCCCATTATTGATACCGTCTGGGGCGATATTGAAAAATTAGGCGGTACGCACCTGCGCGATTCGTCGCTCGACGCGGTCATGCTCGCCAACACACTCTTCCAAATCGAGAATCGTTTAGGACTTCTCGGAGAGATACAACGCGTGCTGAAGTCGGGCGGAAAGTTGATGGTTATCGACTGGGCCGGCAGTTATGGCGGAATGGGTCCTGCTCCAGAACAGGTAGTGACCGAGCATAGCGCCGAAGCACTCTTTATCAACGGCGGATTCCATAAGGTGAAGTCATTCCGCGCTGGGCCGCATCATTACGGTATTATTTTTACTGCACCATAATTATGAAAATCTCTTTATTCCAAGGCATTTTGTTCGGTGTGTTCATTTTTGCGGCGCTCGTCGGTCTTTTCGTATTCGCAACCTATTCGAACAGCGGGAATAGCGGAGGCAGTGTTGGCACGGTTGTTATTTGGGGCATTTTGCCGGCAGAAGGAATGCAGTCCGCTCTATCCACCGCCGCACAGACCGAGCCACTTCTCAAAAATGTTTCGTATGTACAAAGGGACTCTGCGACGCTTGCGAACGATCTCGCTTCTGCTATAGCGACCGGTTCTGCTCCCGATCTCGTCCTCGCTTCGCAAGAACAACTCCGTTCGATCGCGAAGTTCATCGCGCCGATATCGTCGAGCGCGCTCTCGGCATCTACCTTTACAAACACTTTTGTTGAAGAAGGAGGTCTTTTCGCTGGTCCGGGCGGCTACTATGGCATACCATTTCTTGTTGATCCGCTCGTACTATTCTCGAATCGCGCCATCCTTGCTTCGAGTGGTATCGCGAAACCACCCACTACCTGGGAGGCCTTGATGGGTCTCGTGCCGAGCGTGGCAATCCTCTCGCCGTCGCGACAGATCTCGCGCGGTCTTATCGCGCTCGGCACCTACGACAATGTGCATAACGCCCGCGGAATCCTTTCCGCACTCTTTATTCAGGCAGGCGTTCCGATTTCCTCCTATTCTTCAGGCGGAGCGCTTTCCGCTAATCTCGGTACAAATACTTCAAGCGGTGTACCATCCGGAGAGTCAGTGCTCGGCTTTTATACGCAATTTGCCGATCCTTCGAAGGTCTCGTACACTTGGAACGCATCGTTGCCTGACTCACAACAGGCATTTAAAAATGGCGACATCGCGCTCTATCTCGGCTATGCTTCTGAAGCAAAATTCTTCAAATCAGCGAATCCGAACCTAAACTTTACTGTTACGCCTCTCCCGCAGACTGCTACCGCTACCATAAAGAGTGCCTTCGGCCTTATCTATGCACTTATGATTCCGCGTGGTGCGAATAATTCGTCAGGCGCGTATCAGACAGCGGTGCTTCTCACGAATGTGGCAGAACAGAATGTAGCGGCCTCTGCGACGGGGCTCGCTCCTGTGGTCTTAAATGAGCTCGCAACTATGCCCACCGACTCGGTCGCCGCAGTCGCATATGCCGAGGCGCTCTATTCTAAGGGATGGCTGTCCCCAGCACCTGCCAGCACGGATACTGTTTTTTCGGGTATGATTACTGATGTGATAAGCGGTCGTTCATCGCTCTCTGTCGCACTCGTTTCTGCCGAGCGTTCTCTGAGTGCACTCTTACAATAAATTGAGTATGCGCCACTATCTCGCTATCGCTTTGTTTATTGTCTTCTTTTTCCTACCTGCTGGTATGGCGCTCGCGGATACGCAAGCAGGTGACACAAATACTGGTGTTACTCTCGTCAATCCGTTGGGTACTAAAAGTATCTCCGTTTTTCTTACTGATATTCTGCAGTTCGTCGTCTATATAGGCGCCATTGTCGTTATCTTTATGCTTATCTATGTCGGGTATATGTTTGTTATCGCGCAGGGCAGTGAGACGAAAATAACCGAGGCGAAAAAGGCACTCCTCTGGACCGTCGTTGGCGCCCTGATTCTTCTCGGAGCACAGGCGATATCGCTCGGCATTCAAGCGACCGTGGCGGCGCTCGCGGCCTGATATGACCTTCGCCCAATTTATCGGCAGCGGCTCCACGGGCATTATCGGAGTCATCAACACGATCGTCGTCCCGCTTATCGGCTCGCTTATATTCCTCGTTTTTGTCTGGGGCGTCGTGAAGTACTTCTTCTTCAGCAATAACGGCGATGAAGCGAAGTTGAAAGAAGGCCGTGATTTCATCTTCTGGGGTATTCTAGGAATGGTGGTGTTCTTTTCGGTCTGGGGGCTCGTGAACATATTGTTATCCACGCTCGGCATCGCGCCTAAGGCATGATGTGTCATACTTACCGCATATGAAATCAATCACTCGCACAGCTCTCGTTCTCGTCGCATTCCTCACGCCTGCTTTTGCATCTGCGAAACCATGGCTTGGCATTACAATCTCGTTTGGCACGGGGAATGTCTGCGAAGGAAATTATATTGCGTGGCTTGGCTGCGCTGTTATAAGTACTATAAATGGAGTTCTTATCCCAGTGCTCTTCGCTATCGCATTTATCGTCTTTCTTTATGGCATCGCGAATGCCTACATCTTGCATCCCGGGGACGAAGCAGCTGTTAAAAGCGGTCATAAACTTATGCTCTGGGGGCTTATCGGATTCGCGGTTATGATTTCGGTCTGGGGTCTAGTGAATATTGTCGTGAACACCTTTGATCTCTGGGGCTATTCTGCGCCGTATTCGCCAGTATCATTCCCAACTGACAACTAAAATACTATGAAAAAAATCTCTCGCCTCGCCTCGCTGCTTGCTCTTCTTGCATCTTCCGCTACGCCGCTTATCGTGTCCGCAGCCGGCATCGACTCCACTTATATTCGGGGCTACGCAGACAGCATCAAAAATATTATCAATGCCTTTCTCGTTCCAGCATTAATTGCTCTTGCGTTCGCTACTTTTCTCTGGGGTATTTATAAATATTTTATTCTTGGTGCTGACAATGAGACGGAACGCGGGAAAGGGAAAACATTTGCCCTTTACGGTATCATCGGTCTCGTCGTCATCTTCTCTGTCTGGGGAATCGTTAGTATATTTACCACTACGCTCGGCTTCTCTTCCCCAAATGCACCAGAACCTCCGACAATTGGTGCTACTTCCGACGAATAAGCTATCCACACACCGACCATAGGGGCATTGACCCACACGGTAGAAACGATATAGTTACCACATTACTCGATTATTTGCCTTATGAAAAAGACCCTTGCCATTACTTCGTTAACGCTCACCGCACTCGCCCTGCCGCTTATTTCTTTTGCTGCCACAGTTGGAAACATTTTTGATATCGGAGCATTCATTATCGGTGTCATTAACAATCTCGTCGTCCCGGTCCTCTTCTCGATTGCGTTCATCGTCTTCGTCTATGGTGCATTCAAGACATTCATCATGGGCGCTCAATCCGAAGATGTGCAGAAAGAAGGCAAGAATCTTATGCTCTGGGGTCTTATCGGCTTCTTCGTAATGGTATCGGTCTGGGGTCTGGTGAATATTCTTACCGGCACAATCGGATTCAGCAGCACTTCCATTACTCGGCCAAATGCTTCCGGAATCATCTTACCTAATGGTAGCGTATGTACAGCAAGCGATGAATGTACTAGCGGTATTTGTTACGGAATAGGGCCTGGTCTCACGGCGCATTGTGCAGCAAGTTGGTAACTTTAGGCGAGATTATCCACACACTGCCTAAAAGTGCATTGACCATTGCAACAGAAAAGCTACAATTACTACATTAATCGCTTATTTGCCCTATGAAAAAAACATTTGCTTTTACTTCTCTCGCGCTCGCTACACTCGCCATACCGCTTGTTTCTCTTGCCGCCACCAATATCGGTAATGTTTCTGATGCCGGCTCGTTCATTATCAACACCATTAACAACATCATCGTCCCGGTCCTCTTCTCGATTGCGTTCATCGTCTTCGTCTATGGTGCATTCAAGACATTCATCATGGGCGCTCAATCCGAAGATGTGCAGAAAGAAGGCAAGAATCTTATGCTCTGGGGTCTTAT